>Ga0335075_10000086_pt1 | contig 180780 bp, 141 predicted proteins | sample Lox_Sample_24_FD_206723 | JGI IMG/M metagenome (GOLD analysis project Ga0335075, IMG submission 206723) | Soil microbial communities from Loxahatchee National Wildlife Refuge, Florida, United States - Lox_Sample_2.4 | ecosystem: Environmental > Terrestrial > Soil > Wetlands | place: USA... | reverse complement strand
CTGAGCACCTTCGTGATCGCCGCCGTCAACGTCGTCTTCCCGTGGTCGATGTGCCCGATCGTCCCCACGTTCAAGTGCGGCTTACTCCGCTCGAATTTCTCCTTCGCCATGTCTTTCTCCGCTCCTCGTCGTGCGCTAGTACTTGAACTTTGCCGACGCTACCTCGCCGGCGGTTTACCGTTCGATTTGCCGACAATGTCGTCCGAAATGTTCGGCGGCGCCTGCTGGTAGTGCGAAAAGTGCATCGTGAAGCTGCCGCGACCCTGCGTCTTGCTGCGGATGTCGGTCGCGTAGCCGAACATCTCCGCGAGCGGCACCTGCACGTTGATGATTTCGCTTCCGGCGCGCGACTCCCGGCCCTGGAGCTGGCCGCGCCGCGAGTTCAGGTCCGCGATCACCGGTCCCATGTACTCCTCGGGAACCACCACTTCGACCTTCATGATCGGCTCGAGAAGCTTCGGGTTCGCGCGCTTGCAGGCTTCCTTGAACGCGATCGATCCGGCGATCTTGAACGCCATTTCCGAGCTGTCCACCTCGTGGTAGGTGCCGTCGATCACCACGACAGCCATGTCCACCATTTCGTAACCCGCGAGGACGCCGTTCTCCATCGCTTCCTTCACGCCGTCTTCGATCGGAGGAATGAACTCTTTCGGAATCGCGCCGCCCACTACCTTGTCGACGAACAGCAGCCGGTGTTCCTTGTCGAAGCGCCACTTCCCGCCCTTGCCGGCGACTTGCTTGGCCAGCTCGTCGAGCTCGTCCGTCGACATTTCGTGCATGTCTTCGTGGCCCGCGTTCGGCAGCGGCTGTACCGTCAACCTTACGTGCCCGTACTGGCCCTTGCCGCCCGACTGCTTGATGTGCTTATGCTCGGCTTCCGCGCTCTTCAAAATCGTCTCGCGATACGCCACCTGCGGCCGGCCCACGTTGGCCTGCACGTTGAACTCGCGCATCATCCGGTCGACGATGATTTCAAGATGCAGTTCGCCCATGCCCGAGATCAGCGTCTGGCCCGTGTCGGTGTCCGTGTGCACGCGGAACGTCGGATCTTCCTGCGCGAGCTTGCCGAGCGCAGCACCCATCTTTTCCTGATCGGCTTTCGTTTTGGGTTCGATCGCTACGGAAATAACCGGGGTGGGGAAATCGATGTTCTCAAGGAGGATGGGCTTGTCTTCGTCGCACAGCGTGTCACCCGTCGTTGCGTTCTTCAGGCCCACACACGCCGCGATGTCGCCCGCCTCAATCGATTCGATCTCTTCGCGCTTGTTCGCATGCATCCGCAGCAGGCGGCCGATGCGCTCGCGCGTCTTTTTCGTCGAGTTGTAAACCGACTGCCCGGCCTTGAGGACGCCGGAATATACTCGGATGTACGTCACGTGGCCGACGTAAGGGTCGGTCATGATCTTGAACGCCAGCGCCGCGAACGGCTGGTCGTCCGCCGCGCGCCGCAGTTCCGGCTCGCTCCCGTCAGGGGAAGTGCCTTCGACCGGCGGCACATCCACCGGCGACGGCAGATAGTCGATCACCGCGTCGAGCAGCGGCTGGACGCCCTTGTTCTTGAACGCCGATCCCGCGATCACCGGCACGAGCTTCAGCCCGATCGTCGAGCGCCGCAGCGACGCGCGCAGCTCCGCCGCCTCGAGCTTGTGCTGGTCCAGATACTTCGTGAGGATGGCATCGTCGTGCTCGGCGATGTATTCGACCACCTTCTCGCGGTGCGCTTTGTAAAACTCCGGGCTCAGCGCCGTGGCCTTCACGGCCGTTTCAAGCGCCGGACGCGTCGCCAGGTACGCCGCATCCCAAAGCTTCTCGAGGGGAAGCACTTCATATTCGGCGCCGAGCGTCTCGTCCTTCCAGACAATCGCGCGCTCCTCAATGAAATCGATGATGCCGATGAAATTATCTTCGCGTCCGATGGGGTAGGTGATGGGAACAGGGTGGGCTGCGAGCCTTTGGCGCATCGACTGGATCGAATGCTCGAAATCGGCGCCGATGCGGTCCATCTTGTTGATGAACGCGATGCGCGGTACGCGGTACTTGTCCGCCTGCCGCCACACCGTTTCCGACTGCGGCTGCACGCCCGCCACCGCGTCGAATACGGCGACCGCGCCATCCAGCACGCGCAGCGACCGCTCGACCTCGACCGTGAAATCCACGTGCCCCGGCGTATCGATGATATTGATGCGGTAGCTCTTGTCGAAGCGCTTCCATGAAGCGGTCGTCGCCGCCGAAGTGATCGTAATCCCGCGCTCGCGCTCCTGCTCCATCCAGTCCATCACGGTGGTGCCTTCGTGCACCTCGCCGATCTTGTAGGTCACACCCGTGTAGAAGAGGATGCGCTCGGTGCAGGTCGTCTTCCCCGCATCGATATGCGCCATGATCCCGATGTTGCGCGTCTGCTCGAGTTGTACTTGCCGTGCCATTTTCTTATCCGGGTCCCAGGTCTGAACTTGTCACTACCGACCGCGCCCCACTCGAACTCTTTAGGGGGTCAGAGCTTCAGCTCTGACATTGCGTCCGCAAAAGAGGCCGGGCTTTAGCCCCTGAAGGCCCCAGCTACCAGCGATAGTGCGCGAACGCCTTGTTCGCTTCCGCCATCCGATGAACGTCTTCTTTCTTCTTCACCGCGCCGCCGCGGCCGTTCGCGGCGTCCATGATCTCCTCGGCCAGCTTGTCCGTCATCGACTTCCCCGCGCGCGTTCGCGCGTACAGCACCAGCCAGTGGATCGCCAGCGATTGCCGCCGGAACGGATTCACCTCGACGGGCACCTGGTAGTTCGCGCCGCCCACGCGCCGCGTCTTCACTTCCAGCACCGGCTTGCAGTTTTCGACCGCCTTCTTGAACAGCTTGAACGCGTCGTCGTTGGCCTTCTTCGCCACCTGGTCCATCGCCTTGTAGAAAATCGTTTGCGCGGTCGACCGCTTGCCGTCGTACATCATGCTTGAAATGAACTTTTGCACCAGGTCGCTGCCGTAGACCGGATCTCCCGGAATCCTGCGGCGCAGCACCCATCCCTTGCGTGGCATCGCTCGTCTCTCCCGCTACTTCTGTGCGGCCTTGGGCCGCTTGGCGCCGTACTTCGAGCGCCCCTGTTTGCGGTTCTCGACGCCCGCGGCGTCGAGCGTTCCGCGAATCACGTGGTACCGCACTCCCGGCAAATCCTTCACGCGGCCTCCGCGCACGAGCACGATCGAGTGCTCCTGCAGGTTGTGCCCGATTCCGGGAATGTACGTCGTCACTTCGGCGCTGTTCGTCAGCCGCGCGCGCGCCACTTTTCTCAGCGCGGAGTTCGGTTTCTTGGGCGTCTGCGTGTAGACGCGAACGCACACGCCGCGCTTCTCGGGACATCCCTCGAGCGCCGGCGATTTCGTCTTCGTTCGAATTTTTTCCCGGCCATACCGCACCAGCTGTGCAAACGTCGGCACGCGAATACCTCGTTTCTTCCGGCTTTGTTTTTGTCTGGCTCTGCGCAGCCCAAGCCTGCCCGCGCAGAACTTTGCGGGTGAATGAACGGTAAAGGTCGCCAAACCCGAAGGAACTACCAGGTACTCCGCGCTGACGCTTCACCCCGAGGAGTGAACTCAACATCCGACTGCGGAGAGGCTGTCACGGCTTTGCGGGGCTGGCGCCCCATTTCGGCCGTTCTTCCTTACCCCGTTCCTTTTTCCTTGTTCCGGGGCTCGGAAGACTTCCCTTTCACCACCGGGCACAATGCCCTAAGCACAACCGCGCAAGTATAGAGAAAGTAAGGGGTCGTGTCAACCCGATTCGCTTGTGGAAATCTGCGTGCTCGGGGTTTTTCCGAACCCGGATTTCGATCTCCACCCGCCCGGCCGACACAACACCCGCCTTGCCCTATCCGCCAACTTGCCCGTCCGCCACACTATAGCAACTCCCGCGGGACATTGCCAATCGGCCCATCCGTGCCAAGCCGAAGCCATTGCCTATCTATTTTATTGACAATGATTTATGGACACAAGTCTCCGCGCGCCCCGTTTCCCCGGTGTTCGCCGTACGCCGGGCCTTCTGTCAGCCGCCTTTGCCCGCGTTTGTTTCCAACTTCTCAATCGCCCGCCGATGAGCGCTTTACGCGCGGCCTCAACGCTCCTAAACTGAGGCCTCGGTTTTCAACAGGGAGCATCGTGAAATTTCGTTGGATCGCGATTTTGTGCCTTCTGGCCCTGCCCATTCGCGCCGGGGCACAGCAACAGTCCACCGCCCCCGTTCCGCCCCGCCACGCTGCGTCTCAGGCGTCCGCAGCCAAGCAATCCGCGCCGGATTATTCGCAGGAACCGATCGTCATCGAGCAGTACAACACCTCCGTGCGCTTCGAGAACGACGGCACCGGCGAGCGCGACGTGACCGCGCGCATTCGGGTGCAAAGCGACGCGGGCGTCCGCCTGCTCGGACAGCTCGCCTTCGGCTACAGCTCCGCGAACGAGCAGATCGACGTGCGCTACGTACGCGTCCGCAAGCTCGACGGCTCGGTCGTCACCGCCGCGCCCAGCGCCATCACCGATATGACCGGCGCCGTTGCCCGCGAGGCTCCCGTTTACACCGACCTCAAGGAAAAGCACATCACGGTCCCCGATCTCGCCCCCGGCGTGACGCTCGAATACGAGATCGATACGCACCTCGTGACTCCGCTCGCTCCCGGCGAATTCTGGTTCGACCACAATTTCATCCGCAGCTCGATCGTTCTCGACGACCGCCTCGAAATCAACGTTCCCGAGGGCCGCAAAATCGATCTCGAGTCCGCGCCGAACATGCCGTATCAAACGGCATCGAAGGGTGGCCGCACCATCTACACCTGGAAGCGCTCGAATCTCACGCTCCCTTCCGACAACGACTCGCAAAAGCCGGATACGGACAAGCTTCCCGACGTCCAGCTCACCACGTTCAAGAGCTGGGAAGCGGTGGGCCGATGGTACGCAGGCCTCGAGAAGGGCCGCACCGATCCCTCGCCCGACATTCGCGCCAAGACGGCCGCGCTGATCGAAGGCCGCACCACCGAGCTCGAAAAAATCCAGGCGCTCTACGAATACGTCTCGAAAAGCATCCGCTACGTGAGCCTCTCCTTTGGCGTGGGCCGCTACCAGCCGCACACCGCCGCCGAAGTCTTCGCCAATCAATATGGCGACTGCAAGGACAAGCACACGCTGCTCGCCTCGATGCTCCAGGCCGCCGGGATTCCGTCCAACGCCGTGCTGATCTCCTACGAGCACAAGCTCGATCCGTCGATGCCCTCGCCCGCGCAGTTCAATCACATGATCACCACTGTCCCGATCGGCAAAGAGCTGATCTGGATGGATGCGACCGCCGAAGTCGCGCCCTTCCGCCTGCTGGCCTCGCCGCTCCGCAAGAAGCTCGCGCTCGTCGTCCCGCCGGACGGCGACGCGAAAGTGGTCGAAACGCCCGCCGATCCGCCGTTCCTGTCGACGCAGCACGTCGAGATCGACGCCAGCGTCAGCGATCTCGGCAAGCTCACGGGCCAGGTGCACTACACCGTGCGCGGCGACAACGAACTCGTCCTGCGTCTCGCCTTCCGCCGCACGCCGCAAACCAAGTGGAACGAGCTCGGCCAGACGATTCTCACGCTCGACCAGATTCACGGCCAGGTCACGGCCGTGAAGCCGAGCGACCCGACGGCCACGCAGAATCCCTTCCAACTCGAGATCGATTTCGAGCAGCCGAACTACATTGACTGGTCCAGCAAGGAGGCCAAAGCCGCGCTGCCGCTGCTTTCCGTCTCCATGCCCGACCCGCCCGATGGCAACGACAAGCCCATCGAGCTCGGTAGCCCGCTCAATATCGTTTTGCGGCTGAAGCTCTCGCTGCCGCCGACCTTCACCGCGCAGGCGCCCGTCGCCTCTTCCGTCCCGCGCGACTATGCGGACTTCTCGTCGAACTATCAGTTCGCGGGTCACACGCTGACCGCGGAGCGCACCGTCAACTTCAAGATGCGCGAACTCCCCGCCTCCCGCACCAGCGACTATCGCGCCTTCGTGCGCGCCGTGAACAACGACGAACACCAGATGCTCGTCGTCGCCAACGCCACCCCGGGAGCGCCCGAGATCCCCGGCAGTGCCAAACCCGACGACCTCTTCGACGCCGCCGTCGCCGCGCTCAACGCCGGCAACATGCGCGCCGCAATCCCTCTCTTCCAGCGCGTGATCGCCCTCGATCCGAAGCACAAGCAGGTGTGGAACAATCTCGGCGTCGCTTACCTGCGCGACGGATCGAACGACGACGCCATCGCCGCCTTCCGCAAACAGCTCGAAATCGATCCCTTCGACGAGCACGCCAACAACTATCTCGGCCTCGCGCTCGAGGCGGAGCAGAAATATCCCGAGGCCATCGCCGCCTTTCGCACCCAGGTGGCGAACAGCCCGCTCGATCTCGTCGCCCACGCCGCGCTCGGCTCGATTCTGCTGCAGCAGCACCTCTATCCGGACGCCGTCCCCGAGCTCGAAAAGGCCAGCGTCCTCGCCCCGGACAACGCGCAGCTTCAGGTGAGCCTCGGCCAGGCCTACATCGGCAGCGGCCAGAAAGACAAGGGCCTCGCCGCCTTCGAAAAAGCAGTCGGCATGTCTCAAACACCGCTCATCTGGAACGACATCGCCTACGATCTCGCGGACAACAAAATCGATCTGGACCTCGCGCAGCAATACGCCGAATCCGCCGTTTCCTCCACCGAAGCCGACCTGCGCAATATCGATCTGCTTCATCTCACCATGGACCAGATGAACCAGGTCGCCAGCATCGGCGCCTGCTGGGACACGCTCGGCTGGGTCTATTTCGCCAAAGGCGATCTCCCGCACGCCGAACGCTACGTGAGCGCGGCGTGGCGCCTCGACCAGCACGGCGAGGTCGGCGATCATCTCGCGCGCATCTACGAAAAGCTCGGCCAAAAGGAGAAGGCCGAACATATGTTCGCGCTTGCTCTTGCCGCGCCGCATTCCGTTCCCGAAACGCGAGCGCGCCTCATGTTGCTGCTCGGCGGCAACTCGGGCATGGACGCGCTGGTGAAGAAAGCCGCGCCCGAGCTCGCGTCCCTGCGATCGATCCAATTAAATGAATCGCTGAAAGAGGACGCCGCCGCGGACTTCCTGATCCTGCTTTCGCCGGCTGGTTCCGACGGCGCTTCCGTGAAAATCGAAGGATCGAAATTCGTGAGCGGCAGCGAATCCTTGCGCCCGTTCGCCGATAAGCTCATGTCCGTCGACTACGGCGAAATGTTTCCGGACGCTTCTCCGTCAAAGCTCGTCCGCCGCGGCACGGTTTCTTGTTCGGCGAAATCGGGCGACTGCGTTCTGAAGCTGCAGCTGCCCGAGGACGTCCACTCCATCAATTAACGATCCGGCCGGGATGTTCATGCCCGAGCCGGCGCCTTTCGTTCTCGTCCGCTGAAGGACCGCTCGTCCACGGAGACGGGCACGCCCTTGCTAGGGCGTCGTCGCAACTTCGGCCGCCCCGAGCTTCCTCAGATTCGCAACCGTCTCCGCCGGCTCCGGCCGGACCGTGTAGTCCGGATCGACGTCCGCGTTACGGACGATACCTTGCCGGTCGATGACGAACCGCCCGGGCATCGGCAAAGCCCAGGAATCGTCCCCATTGAAGCGCTGCAGGTCGACGCCGAATTTCGAATACACTTCCCGCAGGTCCGCCGGCAGTTGAAATGTCAGTCCGAACTTTCCCGCGACGACGTTTCCTTCGTCGCGCAGAAGATCGAAGGTCAGGTGATTTTTTTCTGCCATTTGCTTCAGGAATGCCTCCCGTTGAGGGGAAATCGCCACGAGGTTCGCGCCGGCCGCTTGGATCTCAGGCAAGCTTTGCTGCAGAGCTTCCAGCTCCAGGCTGCAGTAGGGTCACCACACGCCGCGGTAGAACGTGATCACCAGCGGCCCGCGCCGAAGCAGCTCCTCCGAGCTCACTTTTTCCCCTCGCAGGTTCGGCAGGACGAAATCGGGCATCCGGTCGCCGCTTTTGATCGCGCGCTGCGGAATTCCCGATTTTCGCAGGTCTTCCGTGGCGCGGTGCATGATCTCCAGCTTGTCCGGCGGCGTCTTGCTCTCGAACTGTGCTCTGAATGAGTCGAGTTTTTCTTGCAGTTTCATGCTTGCCTCCAGCGACTCGAACCTCTCCGGCCCGGTCGACAGAACTTCGGTTGATCCCCCTTGGATGACATTTCTCCCGAGATGGCTTCGTGCCAACGGGCGCCAAATGCGGCGTGAATATGTCGTGCGTCGAGAGTCCCGCGCACACTTCGCGTCATCCGATCAGACTGAATCAAGCACTTCGTTGCGCCTGAAAAGTCGCACGAGGATGAAGAGAAGGAAGGAGCGCACCATGCCTCTCCCTGCCGTTTGGGGTCTTACGGTTGCCTTCGGTTTGCTTGCCTGGGGAGTTTTTGCCGGCCAGTATCTTTGGCCCACCATGGTCAAACGAGACCGCGTCGAAGCATTGCGGCCGATCCTCGTTCTTCACGGGTTTCGATATATCGGCCTCGCGGCGTTGATTCCCGGTGTCGTCTCGACGCAGCTCTCCGCTACCGTATTTGCTCGCGATCTCGCCTATGGCGACTTCGCCGCCGCAACCCTATCCCTGATCGCGCTGGCCGCCCTCAGGACAAAACTGGCCATGCCCCTGGTATGGATCTTCAACATCGTCGGTACAGCCGACCTGCTCAACGCCTTTTACCAGGGGAACGGCATTTCGCTTGCGAATGCGCCGGGACAATTGGGCGCCGTCTACTTCCTCCCGATCCTCGGTGTGCCCCTTCTGCTGGTCACCCACTTTCTGGTGTTCAGGCTCTTGTTGCGGAAAGAGGCGGTCGCGCTCTCGCCGGTTGTGGGTCACGCCGCATGAGTCACCGGCTCGGCAAATGCGCGAAACGCGGCAACTTCGGTGGCACAGGTTCGCAGCTCCGGCCGGCAGGCGCTGCGTTTCGCGGCGGGGCGCGGCGCTACAGCGTCCCGCCGATCAGCCGCCCGATGTTGCCCATTACGCGCAGGCCGTCCGCGCGCCCCTGAAAGTAACGCGCGTTGATTTCGTCCGAGCCGAGGTCTTCGACCGTGCGAAACCCGGTCTGCTTCAATCGCTCCGCGAGCTCCTCGGGATCGAACAGCGTGTGAAAAGGCTCGCCCGCCGCCGCCACTCGCTTGGCCAGCGCGTCGAGCGCCATCCGTTCCAGCAGGCCGAGCGATTCGCGCTTCACGGCATAGTCGAAGACGATTCCGCCGCCCCGCGGCATCGAAGCCGCGAACCTCAGCGTCGAAGCGATCGCGTCCTCCGTGAGATACATCGAAACGCCGAGCCACGAGAAAAACGCCGGCTTCGTCCGGTCGAACCCGGCCTCGCGCAAGCCCTCAGCCAGTGTCTGCCGCTCGAAGTCGACGGGCGCATACGTCACCGAAGGCGGAATCGCGATTTCAGTCGCCTCGAGCTGCCGCCGCTTCCACTCCTGCGTCGCGGGATAATCCACCTCGAAAACGCGCAGCGCACTTTCGGGATGCGGATTGCGATAGGCAAACGTGTCGAGCCCCGCCCCCAGCACAACATACTGCGCCGTGCCGCGCTCGACCGCTCGCGCCAGCTCGTCCTCGGCGTACCGGCTCCTCGCCGCCATGAACGCGCGCAGCCCCCGCGACAGCCGGTCGTGGCCCATTCCTTCGCCACCTTCGAGCCGTTGGATCGCACCCGGCCCCAGGATTTTCAGCGCGATGGGATCGTCGAGCACTTTCGGCTCGTCAACCAACTGGTGCGCCGCCCGCCGCATCGCCACGCGCAGCGCCGTATGGCTCGGCCTCGCCTCTTCCATGATTTCATTTATAGCGTGAAAAGGGCACGGCAAGCCGTGCCCTTTTCTTCTACCTCACGTAATGGTTGCGGGCTGGGCCATCATAGCGCCCACTCCGCATACAACATTTCTTAAAACCGGCGTGTCGAACCGCACGGGCAAGGATCGTCGCGTCCGAGCTTCTCGATCAGCTCTTTTTCGCAGTGAACCACGCGGAAAGCCGCGCTTGACTTTCGTCTCAGATGGGAAGCCCTTGCGGCGCTTGCTGCTGCGTTCGTGGAAAAAAGTTAGTCTGCATTGGAGTCTCTCCTTCCAGATGGATTGCCCGTCACATCAAGAAGGATGGAAGCAGTGTTTATTATATCTTCAACATGCTCAGCGTGACGGAAACTTTCGGCGCGTTGTGGGGTCAAAATGAAGCATGCGGATGCCCACGCCCGCCCGCGTCTGGGTCAGCGCGTCATTGATTTGCGTTGGGCTTGTGCTTTTTCCCACGTATCACCACTGGCTCGCCACTCGCACTTGGGAGCCGGTGAAGATTCCCGTCTCACTGGCGCCGGGACACCTCCGCACCGCCGATTTCAACGTCAATCTGCGCCGGGTCTTTTACTTCCAAATTGAGACGGAATACAGCTATGACCCGGATTGCCAGGATTACAAAGTACTCCAAACACGCTGGTGGCTTTCGCACGATGGGCAGTTGGTCGAAACCTGGGAAGGCTTCTGGAACAACCACTGGGCCGGAGTTGCGCACGGCCCGGTCACCGGATCGTATCTGGGCGCTTTTGAGGGCGGCCCCGGGAGATACAGCCTCGATGTGGAGATCGCACCTGGCGCGAGCTGCCTTCAGAAATACCACCCAAGGCTTCGGGTCTACGCGGATGACACTGACTATGCCAACGGCGGATGGGTCTTCGAGACAACGCTATTCGTGTCCTGCTTGTTGGTTGCAGTGGGAGCGGGATTTCTAGGGGTTAGCTTCGCGGCGTCGCCGGCGATCGAAGTGCCGCGCGGCGAGAGCTTGGCGATTTTCGAGACGCTGCGCGTCCAGCGCGAAGCTTCGCGGCGAAAGCTGGCCCTGATGTCTCCTGGAGCCATCTTTCCGTCCCTTGGGTACGTCTACGCGGTCACATGTCTTGTGCTTTTCTTTTCGGCCGCTCCCTTTCAGATGGTAAAGCTCCTGCGGAGCGACGGTATATCGGCGCGCGTGCTTCGAAGAGACATGATTGAAGCAACGATGGGGGAGCCGTCGGCGGGGTTGTTGGTATACGTAGACGCAGCGGGCAAGCTGTATTTCGATTCTGAGCAGGTGACGCCAGCCGAATTGGAGCGAGCGCTCTCGGATGAATTTGCGCGCCGGGCGGATTGGTCAGTCTACGTTGAAGGCGACCCGAACGCGACGTACCAGGCTGTCATCGACGCGGCGGACTTGGTTCGCGCCGCGAATGGCAGGGTGATTCTGCTCACGCCCGGAATGCGCGCCGAAGCAGAAGCGGCGCGGCATCGATGATGCTTGGGAGGCTAGCACACTGGCGGGGTCATCGGATGCGGAGAGCGACCCTTCAGCTGGCCAAAACCACGAACGCCGGCTTCAGGATGACCATGCTGGTCGCATGGTCACTTGATTTCCATCACTTCTTTTTCTTTGGCGGCGGAGAGATCTTCGATCTTCTTGGTTTCCGATTGCGTCACCTTCTCGAGCTCGTCGAGCGACCGCTTCTTGTCGTCCTCGCTGATCTTCTTTTCCTTCTCGAGTTTCTCGATCGCTTCCTTGATGTCGCGGCGGATGTTGCGTACCGACGTCCGGTGATTCTCGAGCACCTTGTGGATGTGCTTCACGAGTTCTTTGCGCCGGTCCTCGGTAAGCGGCGGAATCGGGATGCGAATCACCTTGCCGTCGTTCGCGGGATTGATTCCGAGATCGGAGGTCCGAATCGCCTTGTCGATCAGCGCTACGGCGCCCGGGTCCCAGGGCGAGATCACGATCGTCATCGGGTCGGGAATATTCAGCGTGCCGAGCTGATTGATCGGCATCGAGGTGCCGTGATAATCCACGCGCACGTGATCGAGCAGCGCCGTATTCGCGCGCCCGGTGCGGACCCCGGCGAGCTCCTTGCGGAAATCCTCGACCGCCTTTTCCATGCGCGCCTTCGCCTGCGCGAGCGCATCTTTGCTTGTCGCAACCGTGCTCATCGAAACAATCGCCTCCGACGGTACGCTTCCCGTGCCCTATTCCGCGCTGACGGTCGACCCGACCCGCTCCCCCAGCACCACGCGCTTCAGGTTTCCCGGCACGTTCATGTTGAACACGACGATCGGCATCTTGTTGTCCATGCACAGCGAAATCGCCGTCGAGTCCATCACCGAGAGCCCTTTCTGCAGGACGTCGAGATACGTGATGCGCTCGAACATCCTCGCCCCCGCTACTTTTTCCGGATCGGCGTCGTAGATGCCGTCGACCCGCGTGGCTTTCAGGATCACCTGCGCCTTGATTTCCATCGCGCGCAGAGCCGCCGCCGTATCCGTCGAAAAATACGGATTCCCCGTGCCCGCCGCGAAAATCACCACGCGCTGCTTTTCGAGGTGCCGCGTGGCCCGCCTCCGGATAAACGGCTCCGCCACCTGATGCATCTCGATCGCGCTCATCATCCGCGTGTGGCACCCGGCCTTTTCGAACGCGTCCTGCAGCGCGAGCCCGTTCAGCACCGTCGCGAGCATGCCCATGTAATCGCCGGTCGCGCGATCGATCTCGAGGCCCTGCTGCCGCGCGCCGCGAAAAATATTGCCGCCGCCGACGATCACCGCGATCTGAATGCCCAGGTTCTGGACTTCCTTCACTTCGCGGGCGATGCTCTGGATCGTTGCCGCGTGAATGCCGAAATCATCCGGGCCGGAGAGCGACTCCCCGGAAAGCTTCAATACGATCCGCTGATAGACGGGCGTCTCCCGAGCCACGCCGTCTGTGCGTGTCTGCTGTGCAACGCTCATCGTGCTGGTGACCGCTCCTTGCCCCCGGGCATTCTAGCAGAGAATCGGCGCAGGCTGGCGGCCTCATGAGCCGTCAGCCCCGCAAATTTCCTCGATGGAAGCGCTGAGTAAAAGGTGGGTTATGCGGAGACGGGCGCGTCCGGCGTCTCAGGCGTCTCTGCGCCTGCGCTTGTCCCGTCCATCTCGCCGACTTTGAATCGCGAGAAGCGCCGAATGGCGATATTCTCGCCGAGTTTTGCGATGGCCTGGTCGACCAGCTCCTTGATCGTGGTGCCTTCATCCTTGATGAAGTGCTGTTCGTACAGGCAGTTCTCTTCGTAGAACTTCTCCATCTTGCCGGTGACGATCTTTTCGATCACGTTTTCCGGCTTGCCCGTCGCCTTGGCCTGCTCCCGGTAGATTTCCCGCTCGCGGTCGAGCACTTCCTCGGTCACTTCCTCGCGGCGCAGGAATCGCGGGTCGAGCGCGGCGATGTGCATCGCCACGTCGTGGCACAGGCCCTGGAACGTCTCGGTGCGCGCGACGAAATCGCTCTCGCAATTGATCTCGACGAGCACACCAATCTTGCCGCCCGCGTGAATGTAGCAGCTCACCAGGCCCTCGGACGTCGCGCGCTGCGCTTTCTTCGCCGCGGCCGCCTGTCCTTTCTTTCGCAGAACGGTGATCGCCTTCTCGATGTCGCCGCCCGATTCGATCAGAGCCGCGCGGCAATCGGAAAAGCCGGCGCCCGTCTTGTCACGCAGCTCCTTCACGAGCTGCGCGGGTATATTGCTGCTCTTTGCCTCTGGTGTTGTCGCCATCGATTCTCTCAATTCCCTGTCGGCTGGATTTGGAAGGGGCCGCCGGATCGGAACTCGCGCACACCCCGCGCCGTAATTTCAGCCTGTTGTGTTCCGGCGCCGTAACGGCCGGCTCATTCGAACGGAACTATCGCGCCGAGCCTTCGTCGTCCGGCACAGGAGCCGGAACCTCGTCGGCGGGGGCCGCTTCGGTCGGTTCGCCCTCGACGAAATCGCCTTCCTGCTTCTCGTATTGCTCGTACGCGCTGGTATCGACGTACTCCACCTGCTCTTCGCCCGGCACGCCCGTCGCCTTCTGATCGGCGATCTGCGTCTGCTCGAACGACTGGCGTCCCGCCACCACTGCATCCGAAATCTTCGAGGTGAAGAGGCGGATGGCGCGCAGCGCGTCGTCGTTGCCCGGAATCACCCAGTCGACGAGCGTGGGATCGCAGTTCGTGTCGACGATCGCGACCACCGGAATGCCCATTCGCCGCGCCTCGCGCACCGCGATCACTTCCGCGTTCGGGTCGATCACGAACATCGTGTCCGGCAACGTCGTCATGTTCTCGACGCCGGCGAAATTCTGCTGCAAGTGCTTCAGCTCGCGGTCGAGCCGCGCCGCTTCCTTCTTCGAGAGCTGTGCCATGCGGCCGTCCTCGGACATCGCCTTCAGCAGTTTGAGCCGCTTGATGGATTTTTGCAGGGTCACCCAGTTCGTCAGCGTTCCGCCGAGCCAGCGGTGGTTCACGTAGAACATCCCGCAGCGCTCCGCCTCTTCCTTGATGGCTTCCTGCGCCTGGCGCTTCGTCCCGAGGAAAAGGACGCTCTTGCCCTGCGCCGCCTGTTCGGCCACGTAGCGCGCCGCCTCGCGGAACAGTTTCAGGGTCTTCTGTAAATCGATGATGTGAATTCCGTTGCGCTCCCCGAAAATGTACTCCTTCATTTTCGGATTCCACCGCCGCGTCTGGTGACCGAAGTGCACGCCGGCCTCCAGCAGCTCCTTCATCGTAATTTCGACTCCCAAAGTACCTCCTCCCTTTCAAAGGGATGCTTGTGTCCCTAGCTTGCCTGCCTAAGGACGATTCCGGCTTCCCGGAACAGTATCCTTTTTTGCCGGTCCTTCCCGGCCGTGAATTTCCCGCCCCGATCGCTCGGAGCGGGCCTTGCACAAATCGCGTTCGCCTACCGCTTGCTGAACTGGAAGCGGCGACGCGCGCCCTTCTGCCCGTACTTCTTCCGTTCCTTCATGCGTGGATCGCGCGTCAGGAACCCGTTCTTCCGCAGCGCCGGCCGCAGCTCCGGATTCAACCGCGAGAGCGCCCTGGAAAGCCCCATGCGCACCGCTCCGGCTTGCCCGCCCACGCCGCCGCCCTTCACTTGCGCGCGCACCTCGAGTTGATCGTGCATCTGCGTGAACCTGAGCGGCTCGGTCGCGGCCGTGTTCCACGCCACGTTGCGAAAATACTCGTCCACCGGCCGGCCGTTCACGGTGAACCGCGCCGGGCCGGGCTTGATGTACACGCGCGCCACCGCTTCGCGGCGTCGTCCCGTGCCGTAGAACTGCTTCACTGCGCCTTCAAAATTCGCGGCTGAACTCAACGTTCCCCCTCTTCGATGACTCACCGAATCGCGCCGTCCACGGACTCGTCCGCGCAGCGCAGAATTCCCGAATTTCTTCCGTCAGTTGTTCTTAGAGCGCAAGCGGCTGGGGCTTCTGTCCGGCGTGGCGAGCGAGCGCTTCCTTCCCTGCGTATATGCGCAACTTCTTGGCGCGGCGTGCGCGGAGCTTGTTCTTCGGCAGCATCCCGAGCACCGCCTCGCGAATCACCTCTTCGGGACGCTTTTGCATCAGATGGCGGATCGGAACTTCCTTGAGTCCGCCCGGATATCCGCTGTGGCGCCGGTAAATCTTCTGGTCGATCTTGTTGCCGGTGAGCCGCACGCGCTCCGCGTTGATCACCACCACGTGGTCTCCGCAATCCAGACTGGGCGTGAAACTCGCCTTGTCCTTCCCGATCAAAAGCCTCGCGACGCGCGTTGCCAGGCGCCCCAGCACCTGTCCCTCGGCGTCCACCACGAACCAATTCTTCCCCACCGAGAGGTCTTCCGCCTCCCGGCCCTTTGGAACATACGTCCGCATCAGCTCAGTCTACCTTTCCGTCTTGAGACAAACGCTAACTATAGCGTACCCCGGTTTGCCCGTCAAACGAACTCTGGCGCCTGAAAAAAACATCTTCACATGGCTCGATTGAAATGTTGGGCCCGAAAAGGCGGACGGGAAATAGCGGTAATTGCCGCGTTGCGAACTCCGAAAAGGTAGCGGGCACATCCGCCCAGCCCGGGTTCGCCCGGCGACGCGGCATGATGTCTCAGGTCGCACCCGCACCTGACCGGACCCTCGTTGGTGGCAGTTGGGACAATTCGGGATTTGAGCGGGGACTACATCTTCGCTGCGGCGGCCGCCGCTGCCGGGAAACGAGCCATCGCTCCCCCGAGCAGAGCCTGGTCACGACGCTTCAACTCGTCTCGCTGAGCCAGGATAACCATCCATTCGACCGCGACGCTGTGGCTGGGAGAGGCGATCACGTCGAACACGCCCCGTCGCTTCGCTTCCGTATATTCGCCCGGATAAACGAACGTCGTCGTGAGTACAACCCGCGTCTTGTGGTCGTCGTCGTTCGAATTGGCCAGGGCCAGCAAGTCCCGGTAAGTGCCGTCCGGAAACTGCCGGTCGCAAAAGACCAGTCCGACATTCGGTTTTTCCAACGCCTCGCGGCATTGTCCCACCGTGGAAGCACAAATCGGGTCTGCGCCGAGCCGCCTGAGAATCGCGACAATCGATCGGCGCATTTCCAAATCCGACGATGCCACCAGAATTTCTCCGAAAGCGTCCATTCGTTCCCCCAATTCCTTGCCGCCTGCGCGACGGCAAATGAATGACACTTAACGGTAGAAAAACCTCCCCACAATCGTAATCGGCTGTAGACCGTAAATGATTCAGGAAATTCCCTGTAGCGCCTCCTAGGACTCGAGGCAGCCTCGCGGGCGCAAGCGGTTGGTTTCCGGCTCGATCGCGGGCGCGAACGACATTCGATTGCGCGCGCCCGCGACAACTCCGATCGGACTACGGATGCCCCGCGACGCGCAGGTTGTGAACTCCCGCGCAGACCGAAAAGGCCATTCCGCTCGATTGCGGCACCCACCACATGCGCCGCACGAAACCGTTACGGCTGAGCTGCATCCTTCGCGCCACGTAATCCAGCACGAGCGGCTGCACTTGCGTCGCGAAGTACATCGCAGGTGACGACGCGAAGGGCCTCAGCAGCGGATTCTGTTCCGTCGCGCCCGTCCCAATCGCCTGGCGCGTCGAGTACGCATCGAGAAACGCTGCGCCGTGCTGTGCCACCGAGAGCGCGATCCACGCGCGCCGCGATGGCGTCCTCTCCACACCGATTCTCTCCGTGTGCCTGCTCGTGGAGGCGGCGTCCGGAAGTTCGGTGATGGGCGTCGACTCGAAATCCTGCAAGGGATGTGCGGCAACTTCCATCGTGACGGCTTCCGGCGCGGCGTCTGCGGCGGCCGTCGCCGGCAATATAGAGGAAGACGAGATTTGCTGGGCGCTTACGGGCTGGGCAAACGCGATTGCCAGGCTGAACGCTCCGAAAATCAGCGCAAACTTTGAACCTTCTTTGACTCTCATTTCGAAATCCCTCAGTGTCGGCCCCCGCCTGCGATTCCAGGTGGATGCTTGCGACAACGAGAGATTATTCGCGCGCGCCGGACCCGCCTATGGAGCGATCCTCATACCCGGATGGTACTGGCGGAGTTGCGTCGAGTTCCATCCCGCCGGTACCACCGTCCTATAGGCAAGCAATGCCCTCCTTTCTACACTGGAACCGACAAATACCGCCGGAGATGGGCGTGAACACACAAATGTGGTCTGGTCGGTCTGCCGCGGGTTCCTCGGCCCGGTCCAAGCGCGAGGCGCGCGGCCGCAAGCGCCTCAAGGTATCCCTCCCCGTGCATCTTTGCGCGTTCGATGCGCGTTTCCGCGACATCGAAGACGTCGGCGAAGTCGTCGACTTCACGCGCGACGGGCTGTACTTCACCACTTGCATGCCGCACTATTTCGTCGGGTTGCGGCTCGTCGTCACGTTCCCCTTCGGCGACAAAGTCGTGGCCCACCGAAAGTTTCTGGGCTCGATCGTCCGCATCGAAGATCTCGGCGATGGCAAAAGCGGCGTCGCCGTGCGCTTCCTCCTCTAATCTCCGAATCACTCTCTGTGGATATTCGGCGTTTATTGACCAGCACATAACCGCGCGTTAACAAGCCCGCGATATCCTTCCACCAGCGGGGTTGCGACGAAAATTTATGAGTCTACTTTCTCTTCCTTTAGTCGATATCCCTCTGATGCCGCCCGAAGCGTTCGAGCGTCTCTTGCGGAGGGCCGCCGCCACCTGCTGGCTGGCGCGTTTTAGAAATCAAGCTTCGCCGAAGGGAGCTCCCACCGTGAACCACTACGAAATTGGCGAAACCGCTGGTGCAATCTGGCAGACCCTCTCAACTGACGGACCGCAGACGTTCGCCGCTCTCATGGAAGAGGTCGATGCGCCTCAGAGTGTTTTCTTCATGGCGGTCGGCTGGCTTTCGCGCGAGGACAAGCTCGTCTTCGAGCCCGCGAACGGCGATTACCTGCTCAGCCTCAAACAATAGGATTCAGGTCCGCTTCCGGCGGCGCGGCAGTCATTGCGGTTTGTACGGTGGCGAGCCGAAGGTAACGTGGAATCTCGTCCGGCTAGGCGGGACTGCGCGGTCTTAGAGGGTGCCGGGCGGCAGGTCGCTTCGTGGCGACCCGCCTTGCCCTGCGATGATCTGTCTGTGCGAGGTATGTCGTTGCGCGTCGAGCGTCGAGCGACCCGCGCGATCAATCCGCCGTAGCGGTTGCGCGCGTCCGCGATGAGTACGACTTGTCGTCGTCTCCCGATTCGCCGGCCTTGTCGATCTCGATCGAGCCCTTGAAGTAAGCCCCGTCTTCGATCATGATCCGCGCGGTCGTCAAGTCCCCGACCACCGAACCGTCCTTCTTGATCTCGATCCGGTCGCGGGCCCGCAGATTGCCTTTCACGTTCCCGTATACGACCACTTCGCGCGCGATGACGTCGGCCGTGAGCTTCGCGCTCGCGCCCACCGTCAGCTTGCGCTCCTCCAGCTGAACCAGCCCCTCGACGCTTCCGTCGATGTGCAGGTCTTCATTCCCCGTGATCTCGCCCTTCACGTGCAGGCTTGCGCCGAGCCGCGCGGTGCCGCTGGCGCTTGCGCCGGAGCCCATCGTGGTCGGATACGTATCCAGTGGTGCCATCGTCTTTGCCTCCCCAAAAGAAGATCCTGCCGATATTGGTGCTGGTGTTGCTGCTGGTGTGACTGTCTGTCTAGGCTGCTGCGGGAGCGGCGTCCTAGAGGGAGTCTCTGCCTTCTTGTCTCCCCACATTTACCCTGCCTCCTTGTGCCCAAATGCGCCGGACTCTCAGCAAATTCGCGTGGACTGGGGATATCAATGTATTCCCACGAAACGTCCCGTGCCAAATCCAAAATGAACCACTTGTGTCCGGGTCATCACCGCCCAAAAGGACAGGCGAAGCGGGAAGTCGCAAACGGCGATCGGTCAAAAAAATCGCGCCACGCCGCGGCGGCCTCTCAAACCGGATTGCTCGTCACAACCCGGTATGAAAGAATCTGCACGGAATGGGCCCCCGGCTCCAACGCTTCACGTTTCAAGTGTTCCCGCTCGCGGCGCTTTTGCTCGCGCTGGCGTTCCCTTCGTTTGCCGCAATCAAGGACCCGGTGCGCGTCGAGCAAGGTCTTCTCGCGGGCGCCAATGGCCGCAGCCCGGGCGTGCGTGTCTACCGCGGCGTCCCATTCGCCGCACCGCCCGTTGGAGACCTGCGCTGGAAGCCCCCTCAACCCGCCGCGTCGTGGACCGGCATCCGCCAGGCAACGCAGTTCGGCAGCGCCTGCATGCAGCCGCCCTATCCCTCGGACGGAATCTACGGCGCGTCTCCCCCGCCCATCAGCGAAGACTGCCTCTACCTCAACATCTGGACGCCCGCGAAATCCGCGGACGACCGCCTTCCCGTGATGGTCTGGATCCATGGGGGCGGTTTTGACCGCGGCACCGGCGCCGCAGTCGGCTACGATGGCGAAAATCTCGCGAATCACGGCGCCGTCGTCGTCACCATCAATTACCGCCTCGGCATCTTCGGCTTCCTCGCTCTGCCTGAGCTCACCGCCGAGTCGCCGCACCATTCCTCGGGCGACTACGCGATCCTCGACCAGGTCGCCGCGCTTCAGTGGGTGCAGCGGAATATCGCCGCGTTCGGCGGCGATCCCAGCCGCGTAACGATCTTTGGCGAGTCCGCCGGCGCGGATTCGGTGTGCGTTCTGATGGCGAGCCCGCTCGCCGCGGGCCTGTTCACGCGCGCCATCGCCGAAAGCGGAGGCCTCTTCGGCCCTCTACCTTCGCTCGCCGACGCGGAGAACCAGGGACAGAAATTCGCCGCCAAGCTCGGCGCCACGCAGGATGTCCTGAAATCCCTCCGCGCGAAAACCGCAGCCGAACTCCTGCAGGCCAGCTCCGCTGGCGACGACAACTCCGGCGTGGTTGTCGACGGCTGGGTTCTGCCCCAGACCGTCTATTCGATCTTCGCCGAGGGTAAGCAGAACGACGTTCCCATCATCGTCGGCAATAATTCCGACGAGGGCACCAATCTGCTCCGGTTCAACGCCCTGGCGAGCCCCACCAACTACGTCGACAGTGCCCGGAAGCAGTACGGTCCCCTCGCCGATCGATTTCTCGAGGCCTATCCGCCCGGACCATCCGACGCAACCGCGACCGCGGCCAACTTCGCTGCCTTCCGCGACCGCTTTTTCGGCTGGAACATGCGCACCTGGGCCCGCCTCGAGACCGAGACCGGCCACCACCGCGCCTACCGCTACTATTTCAGCCGCGTCCCTCCGGGCCCGGGCTCACGCCTCGGCGCATTCCACGGCTCGGAACTCGCCTACGTCTTCGAAAACTTTCCCTATCGGATTTTGTATCAGGATGTGGATAAACAACTGGGCGAGACCATCGCGACCTACTGGGTGAACTTCGCGCGCACCGCGAACCCCAACAGCTCCAGCGTCCCGGTATGGCCGATCTACGACCCGGAAAAGGACAACGTGCTCGATTTAGGCGATCAGATCAGCGTGAAGTCGGGAGTAAACGCTCCGGGCCTCGACTTCTTCGACGACTTCTACCGCGCCATGCGCCCGTCACCCACGACACCGCCGACCAGCCACTGATTAGCCACTGGCCACCCACTAATCAGCTCGACCGCCTGAATCGCCGCCGGAAGCGCTTGCTCAATTGAGGAAGCCGACTACGAGTACGACGAGTCACGCTTTTCCAGCCACTAGCCACTAGCCACTTCTTCTCAGTATTTCCGCAGCACGCCCACAACCCGCCCCTGTATCTTCACGTCCGCAGCCGCCACCACGATCGGATCCATCGTCGAATTCGCCGGCTGCAAACGAATCTTCCCGCCCGGCTCGCGATAAAATCTCTTCACCGTCGCGTCGTCCTCGCCCACCAGCGCGACCACGATTTCTCCCGGATTCGCCACTTGCGTCTGCTCGACGACAATGTAGTCCCCGTCCAGGATGTGATCCTCGCGCATCGATTCGCCCTTCACCTGCAGGACGAAACTGTTCTGCCCGCGCGCGAAGTCCGCCAGCGAAATCGTCTCGCTATCTTGCACCGCCTCGAGCGGCCGCCCCGCCGCGATGCGCCCGGCCAGCGGCAGCTCCACCGTGTGGCGATCGAGGATCTCCTCGCGCACCGGTTTCGGCAACTGCATCACCTCGATCGACCGGCTCTGGTTGTACCCGCGCCGGATGAATCCCTTTTTCTCGAGCGTCGAGAGATGCTTGTGCACGGTCGCGAGCGACGTCAGCTTCAGCGCGTGCGCGATCTCCTCGAAACTCGGCGAATAGCCGTTCTTGTTGAGAAAGCCCACCAGGTAGTTCAGCACTTCCTTTTGCCGCTTCGTCAGCGCCATCTGTCCCCCATTCACGCGCCGGCATTCGCTCCGTCTTCTCCGCCGGCCGCGGCCTTCTGCCTACACGTCGGGCGATGCTCCCACTATATGGCGAATCAAAAGCGAAAGTCAATGGTACGCGAGGACAGTTCTAGGCCAGTCTTCGCCGCCCCTCGCTCGCCTCCTTCCGAAACGCGATCCCCTCCTTCCGCGTCCATACAAAAAGGAAAGTGAACGCCCGCGGCAAAGCAGGCTCGGCATTTCGCATCCGCCAGGTGTAGAATCCTGCGGCATCTCGTGGGGGAATGGACGAAGGGAGTGTTCATGACAAAACGGAAGGTTGTGAATTCGTTGTTCTCGCGCACCCTCGGCATCGCGGTTGCCGCAGGCGCTCTGACCATCGGCATCGCCACCGCCGGTCTCGCGCGATCGCCGCGCGCGCCGAAAGCCGCGGACGGCTCCGCATCGAAAGACGTGCTCGGCATGGCTTTCGACGGCCACTCGGTCGCGAATCTGGACGACGAGATCAAGTATTGGGAAGTGCTCGGCTACACGCTGACCAACAAGCCCGAATGGAAGCTCGACAAGGAAGCCAACAAACTGGACGGCACGCCCGGCGCCGAGCGTCGCACCGCCGTCATGAGCGGCCCGAGTTCCGTCTCGCACGTGCCCTTCAATCTGATCCTCACCGAATACCGCGGCGTCAAGCGCCAGGACTTCAGCAACCTCGGCTCCAACGCTCTCGGCAACGGCCACATCGACCTCACGGTGATGGACGACTGCAACATCGTCATGAACAAGTTCAAGGACATGGGCATGCTGAAAGTGCCGCAGATGTTTTCCGCGCCTCCGAGGCCCGACGGCAAGCGCTCCTTCGTCTTCCTCGATGATCCCAGCGGCTGGCTCGTCGAATTGTTCGCGAAGCCGCTTCCCGTTGCCGGAGCAGCGGCCGAGGCGCAGAAGGTTTCGAATTCCAGCGCCACCCCGCAGAATATCGACCGCCTCGGCATCGGAGCCGGCTTCAATCACATCGGCATCAACATCATTGATATGCCGAAGGAGCTGTCGTTCTATGAGGGCGTGTTGGGCGGCGATTACCCGGCCTTCACGCCGGCCCCGCCACCGGCGCCCGGCGGCCGTCCGCGCATGAACATGGAAAATGGCTGGTTTAAGCAGGCCGCCACGGACGGAGCGGATGGCCACCTGCGGGTCGAGTTGCTCGGCAGTCCCCGAGGCGACCAGCCGCTGCCCGACGAGCATATTTCCGACATCAACGTCAACTACATCGGTTTCCAGGTGACCGACATCGACGCCGTCTACGCCGCCGCAAAAGCCGACGGCGCCAAAACGGTGTCCGAAGACGGCATCATGAAAGTAAAGGACGGCCGCGCCGTGATGTTGCAGGACCCGGACATCGGCGCCTACGTCGAACTCTGGCAACCGAAGTAACGACCGTCAGAGTCACGTAGCGATGCCTGATGCATCATCACGTGCCCCAATGCCGGCGCGTGGAACAGTTTGGAACGTAGGGGCGGGTTTCAAACCCGCCCCTTCTTTTTTGTCCGGCGCGTCTAGCACCGAGATGCTCTCGCGTACTTTTCGTTCTCGGTATTTCCTGCCTCGTTTTTCTCCGCTTTTCTCTGCGACCTCTGCGCCTCTGCGGTAAAGGCCTTTGCCTTTTGCCTACGCATTTCTGACGGGCGACGCTCCCGCTGCGTCGGCCTGTTCCTGCACATGCCTCCGAAGTTCCGATGGTCGCGCGATTCTCGTGAACGGCTCAGGCGTCCCGCCGGTGCCATGAATGACCACCGTGCCATAACCGAGGACGCGCCCCATCATCGGCTCGGTGATGCCGATGCTCTCGACCTTCGCCAACATGATTTCCAGCGACCGCCGGCTCGCGATTCCCGTCTTGATGATCACCCGCCGGTTGGTCACCGCAATCTCGGTGGCGTTCCGCTGCACCCTCGCCACAATCACGATCGCCACCGCGATCGTCAGCAGAGCCGCGCCGCCAATCGCGAAAGCCTGCCCGTGCTCGTGCTGCGTCAGGCAGAAAACGCCGCCCGCCGCCACCAGCACCGCAAGCACTACCGGCCAGAAAATCACCGACCAGTGGGGCCCCGTCTCGAAAACTAACTTCTCTCCCGCCACCAGGCTTCGCTTGATGTAACTCATGCGCGCTCCGGCCCGAAATGGTTGCACACCTTGCCGTGCGGAGACGACTGATTTTCCCGTGCGTTTTCTCTGCGTTCTCAGCGTCTCCGCGGTGAGTTTCTTTCGGGTCGTTGCGGCGCGCAAGTTGCGATCTGCTAATCACTTGTCATCGCCCCGCTCAATTGCGGTTTTCCCGCCCTTCCCACGGTGCTACACTATTTCTTACACGCAAGCGTTCCACGGCCTCCGTCTGGTTTGGGGGGAAGGCGGCGAGGAATCTCGCGGGTTTCGTTGGTCATCTAACGAAGGGTGGGAATAGCGGAATAATATGTCCACAACTGTAATTCCTCCGCGCACTCGTACGCGCGAAAAGCTCGAACAAGCCGTCATCCGGTTCTGCGGTGATTCCGGCGACGGAATGCAGATCACCGGCAGCCAGTTCACGAATACCGTCGCCCTCTACGGCAACGATCTCGCCACGCTCCCCGATTTCCCGGCTGAAATTCGCGCTCCTGCGGGCACTCTTCCCGGCGTCAGCGGTTTCCAGGTCCACTTCTCCTCGCATGACGTCTATACGCCCGGCGACGCGGTCGACGCTCTCATCGCCATGAATCCCGCGGCGCTCAAGATGAACCTGCCCGACCTCAAGCCCAACGGCATCCTCATCGTCAACGTCGACGATTTTGGCGAGACCGACCTGCGTAAAGCCCATATGACCGTGAGCCCGCTCGACGATCACTCTCTCGACGGCTTCCGCCTCTTCCCCGTCGAGTTGACCAAGCTCACGCGCGCCGCCCTCAAGGATCTCGGCCTCGACGCCAAGAGCGTCGACCGCTGCAAGAATTTCTTCGCCCTCGGCATGTGCTACTGGCTCTACAACGGCTCGATGGACAACACGCTCCGCTGGATCGAGGACAAATTCAAGGCCAAGCCCGCGCTCGTCGCCGCCAATCGCACCGCCATGCAGGCCGGCTACAGCTACTGCGAGGCCACCGAGGCGTTTCAGATCAGCTACGAAATTCCGCCGGCCAAGCTCGCGCCCGGTATCTACCGCAACATCAGCGGCAATACCGCCCTCGCGATGGGATTCGTCGCCGCGTCGCAAAAGTCGGGGCTACCGCTTTTCCTCGGCTCGTATCCCATTACTCCGGCTTCGGACATCCTGCACGAACTCTCGGCCTACAAGAATTTCGGCGTCATCACGTTTCAGGCCGAGGACGAAATCGCCGCCATCACTTCCGCCATCGGCGCGGCCTACGCAGGCGCGCTCGGCCTCACCACCACCTCCGGCCCCGGCATGGCGCTGAAAACCGAAGCGCTCGGCCTCGCCGTCGCCGTCGAATTGCCGCTCGTGATCTGCGATATCCAGCGCGGCGGCCCGTCCACCGGCCTTCCGACGAAAACCGAGCAGGCCGATCTGCTGCAGGCGCTCTTCGGCCGCAATTCCGAAGCGCCGATTCCGGTTCTCGCGCCGGCTACTCCCGGCGACTGCTTCTGGATCGCGCTCGAGGCCAGCCGCATCGCCGTCAAGTACATGGTTCCCGTCATCATTCTCTCCGACGGCTACCTCGCGAACGGCGCCGAGCCGTGGCACATTCCGTCGGTTGCCGATCTTCCGGAAATTCCCGTGCGCTTCGAGACGAACCCTGTCGACTTCCGCCCATACCGCCGCGATCCGGTCACGCTCGCGCGTCCCTGGGCCATCCCCGGCACGCCGGGCCTCGAGCACCGCATCGGCGGCCTCGAAAAGCAGGACGTTACCGGCAACGTGAACTACGAGCCGCTGAACCACGAGCGCATGGTCCGCCTGCGCGCCGAAAAAGTCGCCGCCATCGTGCAGGATGTTCCCGACGTCGTTCCCGCCGGCGACGCCTCGGGCGATCTCCTGATCGTCGGCTGGGGCTCGACGCACGGCCCCATCACCGCCGCACTGAAAGCGCAGCGCGAAAAAGGACGCCGCATCGGCCACGTCCACCTGCGCCACCTGAATCCCCTGCCGAAAAATCTTGGCGAGGTTCTCGGCCGCTACGACCGCGTGCTGGTCCCCGAAATGAACATGGGCCAGCTCGTGATGCTGCTGCGCGCGAAGTATCTCGTCGACGCGCAGGGCTACAACAAAATTCAAGGCAAGCCGTTCAAGCAGTCCGAGCTCGAGCGCAAGATCGAAGAAGTCCTAGCCGCGGACGGGAGAATTTGATGAGCACGGCCACGCTGTTACCCACTCTTACGAAAAAAGACTTTCAGACCGACCAGGAAATCCGCTGGTGCCCCGGCTGCGGCGACTACGCCATTCTCTCCGCCGTCCAGTCCGTTTTCCCCGAGCTCGGCATCCCGCGCGAAAACTTCGTCGTCATTTCCGGCATCGGCTGCTCGAGCCGCTTCCCGTATTACATGAACACCTTCGGCTTCCACACGATTCACGGCCGCGCGCCGGCCATCGCCACCGGCCTGAAAGTCGCGCGCCCCGATCTCGAAGTCTGGGTCGCCACCGGCGACGGTGATTCTCTTTCCATCGGCGGCAACCACACCATTCACATGCTGCGCCGCAACGTCGGCCTCAAGGTGCTGATGTTCAACAATCGCATCTACGGCCTCACCAAGGGACAGTATTCGCCCACGTCGGAAATCGGCAAGAAGACCAAGTCGACCCCCTTCGGCACCACCGACCGCCCGTTCAATCCGCTGTCGCTCGCGATCGGCGCCGGCGCCACGTTCGTCGCGCGCTCCGTCGACGTCTTCCAGGCGCACCTGAAAGACACGCTGAAAAAAGCGGCCGCGCACAAGGGCTCGGCCTACATCGAGATCCTGCAGAATTGCAACATCTTCAACGACCACGCGTGGGAATCGCTCACGGAAAAAGACGCGCGCAGCGAGCACGTCGTCCAGCTTGAAGACGGCAAGCCCTTGATCTTCGGAAAGAATCGCGACAAGGGCATTCGCATGCGCGGCCTCGATCTCGAAGTCGTCACGCTCGGCAACGGCAGCGGCGCTTCGGAGGCCGATCTCCTCGTTCACGACGCGCACAATCCGAATCCTGCGTACGCATTCCTGCTCGCGCAGATGGAAAACTTGCCCGGCTTCCCCACTCCGATCGGCGTTCTGCGCTCCTGGGAAAATGTCCCGCGCTACGAGGACCTCATCGCCTCGCAGCTGAGCGACGTTCAGTCCAAGCGCGGCAAAGGCGACCTGGCCAAGATGCTCAACGCCGGCGACACCTGGGAAGTCCGCGCCTAATCTTCAGTGGCACCGGCAATCCTGCCGGTGCGCCTGAAGGTTCGGACCTCATCGCCTCGCAGCTCAGCGACGTTCAATCCACGCGCGGCAAAGGCGACCTGGCCAAGATGGCCAACGCCGGCGATACCTGGGAAGTCCGCGCCTAGTCTTCAGTGGCACCGGCAATCCTGCCGGTGCGCCTGAAGGTCCGGACCTCATCGCCTCGCAGCTCAGCGACGTTCAGTCCAAGCGCGGCAAAGGCGACCTGGCCAAGATGGCCAACGCCGGCGACACCTGGGAAGTCCGCGCCTAGTCTTCAGTGGCACCGGCAATCCTGCCGGTGCGCCTGAACGTTCGGACCCAACCGCGACTTGCCCTGACAAAGGAAAGGTTCTTCCGCCCGGCACTTGGACCGTCGATTTCTCCGAATTGGAATTGCACTTCGTAGCACCGAGGCCCCGTAGCCGCGACAAACTTCGAAATCCAGTCTTGTACTTTCCGAAGCGCCGGGGGCGCGACACAAGTTAGCCCAGGGCGGAAGCCCTGGGACACGACGCGCACGATTTCTCCAATTTCGAAATTGCAGTTTGTAGTTTACGAAACCCCAGAGGCACGACACATTTCGAAATCCGGTTTCGTAGTTTCCGAAGCGCCGGAGGCGCCACACAAGTTAGCCCAGGGCGGAAGCCCTGGGACACGACGCGTACGATTTCTCCAATTTCGAAATTGCAGTTTGTAGTTTACGAAACCCCGGAGGCACGACACATTTCGAAATCCAGTCTTGTACTTTCCGAAGCGCCGGAGGCGCGACACAAGTTAGCCCAGGGCGGAAGCCCTGGGAAGATCGTCCGCGCGAAGCGCGTTCCTCTGCGCAGATTCACCCGCAGCATGTAGTGGGTTTCGATTTTCGATTTTCGATTTTCGATTTTCGATTTTCGATTTTCGATTTTCGAAATCAGCGCGTAGGAGGCGCGCCGCTCGCCTGATTCTGCGCCACAGCGGCATTCCCCGTCCCCATCGACGGCATCTCCGCCAGGGCGTGATCGCGCGCCGCCGCAAACGCACTCCAATCCTTCTTCGCGATCGGATCGGAACTCGGCAGCTTCAGCTTCTCGAAATTCAGGAACGTCCCGTGCTCCTCGATGCGGAAATCGAGGTGCGGTCCCGTCGCGAGCCCCGTCATTCCCACCAGCCCGATATTTTGCCCCTGCTGCACGCGCTGCCCGTCGCGCACGAGAATCCGCGACAGGTGCATGTAATACGTCGTGTAGCCGTTCGCGTGCTGCACTTTCACCAGGTTGCCGTCGCCGCCCTTCCGCGCCGCGAAAATCACTTTGCCGTCGGCGATCGTTTGCACCGGCGTGCCCATCGGCGCGCCGTAATCGATCCCGAGATGCGGCCGGTATTCCTTCAGGATCGGATGAAACCGGTGATAGCTGAAATGCGACGTGATCGGCGCCGCGAATTTCAGCGGCGAGTGGAGAAACGCGCGCTTCATCGATTTCCCGTCCGGCGTGTAGTACGCGGGATCGCCGAAGGGATCGCGGAAAAGGACGGCGCGATACGCGTGCCCGCCGTTGTCGTATTCCGCCGCCAGAATCCGCCCGTACGACGCCGTCTCGCCGTCCGCCAGAATTTTCTTCTCTACCACCAGCCGGAACGTGTCGCCCGGCCGCGGATCGGTGTAGAAATCGAGGTCGTACGCGAAAATCGCCGCGATCCGCATCGCCAGCTCCGGCTTCTCGCCCGCATCGGTCACCGCCTGGAAAAGCGAACCGTCGATTTTCCCGGCCACGCCGGCTTCTTCCGTCGTCGACGGAATCGTTTCGACTTTCGACTCGAATTCCGGCGCCGCACCGCCGGCCCCGGCCGCGTTCGCAGCGTCGTTCGTGGCCCTCTGCCCGCCGGCGATCGTCAGGATATGATCCTCATCGATCCGGTAGTCGACTTCGCGCAGCTCGCCGAGCACCGACCGCCCAATCGTCAGTTGATTGCCCGCGCGCACGTGCCGAAAATCGAAAACCGGCAGCGCCGACGCAACGACGCGCGTTGCCGTCCCCGCATTGATTCCCACCTTTTGCAGGAATTGGCCAAACGGCAGCCGCGACGGCACCACCATCTTCGTCAAAAGAACCACTTGCTGCTGGATTCGTTTCGCTTCCGTGGCCGCAAGCGACGCTTGCTCGGAAATTTTGCTTTCAGCGGAAAATCGCGCGTGGTAAGAGACGGCCAAGCATCCCGCTGCCACCGCAAGGAACGCCGGCCAAAAAATCGCCCGCCCTAAATTCTTTCCCGTCACCGGTTCATGCCCTCGCCTTGCCTCCTCTCGCGAAATCGCTTTCAGCCTACTCCATGCCCCGCGCGATAGAAAAGCGAAATCGTGAGTAGCGATTGGTGATTAGTGACTGGCGATGAAGGCTGCGGAGGGCGAAGAACACCGTCAGGATTGCCCGTGCCACCGAATCCGCGATCGCACCAAGTTGGTGCAATTTTTCGTGCAATAACAGGGGACTCCAGGAACCCCCTAGCGTAAGCCTTAACATGCCTTACAGGCGCCGAAACAACGGCCTTTGCCACCTTAGACGCCCGGTGTTCTTTGTCGGGCCTCAAGCGAAGGCGATTTCGCGGAGGAGGCCGCTCGCCACGTCGTAGACGAAGCCGCGGACGGCGACGCTCTTGGGGACCCAGGGGTGGGTGCGCAGCTTCTGGAGCTGGTGGCGCACATTTTCTTCGATATTTTTGAATGCGTAGAAGAACGCCGGCGCGACGGCGGCGGTTCCGGCGCGATTTTGAATGCGCGTGCGCAAATCCTCTTCGGTGGTGTGCATCAGGCCGCAATCGGTGTGATTCACGACCATGAATTCCTCGGTGCCGAGCAGGTAGTGCGAGACGACCAGCGAGCGCAGCGAATCGTCCGTGACGATTCCGCCGGCGTTGCGGATGATGTGCGCCTCGCCTTCCTTCAGCCCCATCGTGCGGATCGAAAGCCGTGTGTCCATGCACGTCAACACCGCCAGCTTCCGCGACGGCCGCGGCGTCAGCGCGCGCAATTCGTGCGTGTGCGAATAGATTTCGTTTGCTGCCAGAACTTCATCGATCGCGCTCATAGGCGCAACAGTGTAGCGGAAAACCGGAGAGAAACCGGGAAGATTACGCAGGGACTCGGAGTAGTTGGACTCGAGGCGGAGAGCTTCAGCGGCTAAAACCGGTCAGATTCGCGCGGTCATGTCGTGGCCGGAACATCGCCGACCCGCGCTGCAAAGACCGCTTTACCGGCGGGTCGCGACGGCCGGGGAGACGCTCGACCGTGGAGGCTGCTGGCGCAGGGCTTCCGCTACCTGGTTCACCAGCGACTCGCGCGAGAACGGTTTTTGCAGGAAGAGGGCGTCCTTCACGAGTTCGCCGTCGGTCTCTCCGGGATCGAGGTAGCCGGACATGTAAATCACTTTCGCCGCGGGCTTCCAGCGCAGCAACTCGCGCGCGAGTTCGGAGCCGCGCATGCGCGGCATCACCATGTCGGTGATGAGCACGTCGATGGTGGACTCGCGCGCGACGATCTGGATCGCGCGTTCGCCGTCCTCGGCGGCGACCACCCGGTATCCCGCCGCGCTGAGGAATTCGCAGGCCACTTCGCGGACGCCGGCTTCGTCTTCGACGACCAGCACCGTCTTCAACCCGGCCTGGCACGCGGTGATGCCCTGGCCCACCGTGTCCGAATCCACCGCGTCGTTCACGCGCGGCAAATAGACTTCGAACTTGCTGCCCACGCCGAGCTCGGTATCGACCCACAGGTAGCCGCCCGTCTGCTTCACGACGCCGTAGACCGTGGCGAGCCCGAGGCCGGTTCCCTTCCCGGGGTCTTTCGTGGTGAAGAACGGCTCGAAGATGTGCGCCTTCGTTTCCGCGTCCATTCCGGTGCCGGTATCGATCACGGCCAGTTTCACGTAGTCACCCGGCTCGATCGGGGGACGTGCCCGCGCGAATTCGGGCGTCACCGTCACATTCTCCGTCTCGATCGTGATCTTTCCGCCGCGCGGCATCGCGTCCCGCGCGTTGACCGTCAGGTTCATCAGCACCTGTTCCAACTGGCCCGCGTCCGCTCGCACGTTCCCAAGCGACGGATCGGCGCGAAACACCACCTCGATGTCCGCGGGCATCAGGCGCTTCAGCAGCTTCCCAAGGTCCTCCACCAGCGCGTTCATGTTGAGCACTTTGGGCTGCAATGCCTGCTTGCGGCTGAAGGCCAGCATCTGCCGCGTCAGCGACGCGGCGCGGTCCGCCGCCTTGCGGATCTGCTGCCCGCTGGCGAGCACCGGATCGCCCGTGGCCATGCGGTCGACGATGAGTTCGCTGTGGCCCTTGATCACGGTGAGCAGATTGTTGAAATCGTGCGCCACTCCGCCTGCCAGCCGCCCGAGCGCTTCCATCTTCTGCGACTGGCGAAGCTGCTCTTCGAGCTGCAGGCGCTGCGATTCGTTGTCGCGCAGCGCGCTGCGCATGCGGTCGAAGGCCCGCGTCGCGTGCGCCACCTCGTCGCCGCCGCGCGCATGCAGCGGGTACCAGTAGTCGCCGCGCTCGAGCGCGCGGAAGCCGCGCAGAAGATCGGCGAGCGGCTGCGTGAACGTGTCCGATATCACGAAGGCGAGGCCCAAGCCGGCCAGCACCGCCACCACGCCCAGCGCAAGCAGGAGATGATTCTGCTCGGCGAGGAAGGCGAGCTCGTCGCTGTACGATTTCAGCACCGTCACTTGCGCAGCCGGTCCCTGTCCGCCATTCAGCTGCTCGGAATCGGCGTAGAACTTTTCGTCGCCGACGGTCATTTCGCCGGAGGCTGCACCGCGCAGCGCTTGCCCCGCTTCCTCTTCCTCGATCGGACGGAACGTGCTCGCCACCACGTTTCCATCGAAAGTGAACACGACCTGGCTGTCCGACATGCGCCCAAGATCGTGCACGGCGCGGTAGTCGATTTCGCGGCCCACGATCACCGTGCCGGGTCCGCGGCCGATGCGCTCGATCGCCACCTGGTAGAGCGCGCCGCCGACGTACCACCACCCGGCCGTCGATCCGCTCGCGAGGGACCGCTTCAGCATCTCCTCGGCTTCGGCTGGCGGAAAGTTCGACTCGCGCGAATGCAGCACCACCACCTTGTCAGGCGTGTCGGCCACCGCGACGAGGTCGCTGCCGTCCGATTCGAGCGGGTCGGCGACGCCGGAAAGCGCGTCGGCATCGGGATCGGACGTAGCCGCCGCAACCGCGGGCCCAGTCGGCGGGTCGCTCGAAGCATTCGCCTGCTGCGCGCCTTTCGCGCCGGTCAGGACGTCGGCCGCCGAACCGTTTGCGTCCACGTCGACCGGGGCGCCCGCCATCGCCGCCTGCGTGGCGAGCAGGTCCGCCTTGCGCGCGAGAGCGCTCTGCTTCTGGCGGAAAATGACGTCGAAGGTCATCAGAGAGGTATGCGTGCCGGAGACCAGCTCCTGGCGCGCGTGGTTTTCGCCCGACGAACGGACGGCGAAGAGCGTCGCGCAGCTCAGCGTGATGGTGAGGAGCGAAAGCGACAGCAGGAACTTCGTCCGCAATCGCAAGTTGCTCAGTGGGTTAGGCGCTTGCCAGGGCACGGATGGACATCCTTCCTCAGGACTGCGCGCTCCGAATGGCCGATTGAATCTGTAGTCTGCCTTCGTCGGGCCGAGGTGGAAATAGCGCCACCGTACCGCTTCGGTACGGTACTTTCTAGCTAAGGGATAGCATTAGGCGCGTCGGTGCGGGGGCGTACGGATGTTATTTGCCTTGAATGAATTGCAAGGTGTACGCGCTGGCGGGGTCGAGTTGCTTGTCGATCACTTTCAGATCGAGGAGTTGCTGGTACATAGTACTCCAACGCGCCGGATCCATCTGGCCGATCTGCGCCCCGGTCGTGTCGCTGCCGGTGACGAAGTGGCCGTCGCGCAGCGCCTGCCAGGTGAACTGCATCCAGGCGGGATTCAGCGCTGGGTTCAGCTTCGCGATAGCCGCGTTGGCGGGACCCGGGTCGTTGAGGTAGTCGCGCCAGCCGCGGATCGACGCTCGTACGAACCCCGCGACCGCCTCCGGGTGCCGCGCGAGAAAATCGCGCGTCGTGAACATCACGCGATACGGGTTGTAGCCGGCGTCGCTCGTCAGCAGGACGCGCGTGGCGATGCCGGCCTGCTGCGCGAAAAACGGTTCCGACGTGGCAAAGGCCTGCTGCACGTAGTTCGGGTCGGCGATGAAATTCGCGACGTTCATCATGGCGGGCACTTCGTGGACGTCGTTGAGGTTGTAACGCTTCACGACGAATTCCCACCAGGTCGCTCCGGTCTTGATCGCGACGGTGTGGCCGTTGAGATCGGCGAAGGACTTGATGGGCGAGTCCTTGCGCACCATCACGCCCTGCGGATCGTGCTGCATCGTCGCGGCGATGGCGACCAGCGGCTGGCCATCGGCGATCGACTCCAGGATCTTGTCCGAGGAGCTCATGCCGAACTGCGCCTCGCCCACCGAGACTTGCCGCTCGACCGAAACGTACGGTCCGCCCGGCTGGATCGCGACGTCGAGACCCTCGTCCTTGTAGTAGCCCTTCACGAGCGCCGTGTAGAAACCGCCGTGCTCGGGTTGCGGATACCAGTCCGCCTGAAGAATCACCTTGGTGAGGCCGTTCCCCGTCGAATGGCTGCAGCCGGCAGCCGACAGCATGGCGAAAATCAGGAGGAGAGAGACTGCGCCTGTGGAGAGGGCCTTGCGCATAGCGTAGGGTAGCACGCGGCGCCGCGGCGGCGCGCGGCAAATTTTCGCGCGCCGCAGGCCGAGCGTATACTCGCGGCAGGGGCGCATTCCATTTTCGAGGCGGACTATGAGCACACACGTGGACCGGCGGACCGTCGATCTCTCCGGCTATCCCGACCTGGTGGTGATCTACCTGGGAATGTGCGTGAATCGCATCACGGGGATGAAAACGCTTCTCGGCTTCGGCCCGAAGATCACCGCATCGGCGAGCGCGCTGCCCGAAGGCCTGCTGCGCCACGAGATGTTCGTCTTTTCGCTTTTCCCGATGCACGTCGGGATCCGCCAGTACTGGCGCGACATGGACTCGCTGCTGAAGTGGTCCCGCTCCGAGCCGCACCGGGTCTGGTGGCAGCAATTCCTCAAAGATTCGAGGGGCACCGGGTTCTGGCACGAGACCTACATGATGCGCGGCGGCATGGAAGCCATCTACGACGACGTGCCGTTCCACACGGGGCTAGCCGCCTTCGCGCCCTCGGTTCCCGCGCGCGGACCAATGTTCGGAGCCGCCGCGCGCGCCGGGAAGCAGTACGCGGCCGCGCCCGTGAGTTCGGAGAGCGACCTTTACGGCCGCTGAGCCCCTGTCGGCCGATCCGCTGTCGCCCTCACCGCGTGAACTCGATCGCCTGGACGCCTGGATGTTTCGAGAGTTCGCCGATGATCGGAGGCGGGCTCGCGTGTTGCCCCTTGTCCTTCCATTGCACTTTCCAGCCGAAAGCCTTGCTGCCGGCCAGCGGCGCGTTGTAACTGAGCGAAAGGCTCTGGGGCGAGACTCCCGCATCCTTCAAGAGCGTCTCGAGTTCCTGCTGGTCCGGCCCTTCCGCCGCGACCGTTAGTTTCAGAGTACCGCTGTGGCGCTTCGGCATTTGATCTTCGACCTTGCGGAGGCCGGCGAGAACGAACAGGCCGAGCGCAAACGACGCCAGGCCGAGGCCCGTCTGGCCGCCGCCAAAACAGAGTCCCATCACCGTGACGAACCATAGCGTCGCAGCGGTGGTTACGCCGACGATCATTTCGCCGCGCTTGATGATGGCGCCCGCGCCGATGAAGCCGATGCCGTCGAGAATCCCCAGCGGCAGGCGCATGATGTCCATCACCACGAAGGAGTCGCTGGGCTTTCCAACCGAGTTGATGAGCTCGTTGGCCTCGATCATGGCGAAGCATGCGGCGAGCCCGACGAGGAGGTTCGTGCGGAAGCCGGCCGAGTGGCCGCGCTCGTCGCGATTGAAGCCGATCGCGCCGGCGGCGACGAATGTGAGCAGCAATCGAAGAGCGATGTCGTGCCACGTGAGAACGGTCGGCATGGTTCGGGCGGGCCAATCGGCAGCAAGCCGCCCCATGCATTAGAGCGCGCGAGAAGGCAGAACGTGTCAGCCGGCGATCTGTGCGGCGTAGGCCACCAAGCGCGCATCCGCGCCGCGCGCGGCGACCAACTGTACGCCTGCCCCGTCACCGACGGGCAGGGCGACCACCGGCATTCCCGCGAGACTCACGGGCGCTGTGTATCGCAGGATTTGTGCGCGCGCGCCGGAGTGGTCCGCGCCGGCCGCCAAGCGGGTCACCGGGGCGCAAGGCGCGATCAGGTAGTCGTGCTCCGCAAGCAGCGCATCCATTCGCGCCCGAAACTCAACATGCCGGGCGCGCAAGCGCGCAACTTCCGCCTCTGCGATCGAGGCGCCCCACGCCAGCCGCTCCGCGATCGACCGCTCGAAATGCGAGAAGTCCCCGCCGGTCCGGGCCGTGTGAATCGCGGCGGCCTCGTGCGCCTGAATCGGCGCGAAGATTTCCATCGCTTCGCCCCACCAGGCGACTTCGATTTCGCCAAGCGAGGCTCCCGTGGCACGCAGGCGATCCTGCCATTCGGCGAACCCGTCGAGCACGTCGGCCGCGCAGTCGCGCAGGAACCCGCCGCCAACGAATGCGATCCGCACGCGGGTCTCCGCGGGCGCCGGGACGCGCAGGCCGAAGAGCGCCTCGGCCAGCAACGGCGCGTCTCGCACATCGCGGAAGAGCCATCCGAGCGTGTCGAACGACTGCGCCAAATGAACGCCGCCGCGCCAAAGGCGTCGCTCGTGCGCGAGTTCGATGGACGCGCGGTAGCCCGCAAGGCCGCACAGCGCCGCCGGAACGCGAATCGATCCTCCCGTGTCCGTGCCGATCGCCGCAATGGCGGAGCCTTCCTGGACGCTCGCCGCCGCGCCGCTTGACGAACCGCCAGTAAGGCGCGCGGGATGGCGCGGCTGGAGGCAGTCGCCGTACTCCGGGTTTTCGCCCGTGATCCCATAGGCGAGCGGGTGCAGATGGGTCTTTCCGACGATCGACGCGCCTTGTGCGCGCAGCCGCGTCGCCACGGCCGAATCTGCGCCCACGCTACCGCTCTGCTCCGCGTAAAATCGCGAGCCGCACGACGTGGGAAATCCCGCGAGGTCGAAGCAGTCCTTTAACGAGACCGGCAGGCCATAAAGCAGCGGCTTCTCGCGCTCGGCCGGACCCGTCCCGCTGCGGAATCGGGAGGGAAGATCTTCGGCTTCGCTCATTGCGCGCTTCGCGTCGAGCGCGAGGTAAACATTCTTGCCGGAGTTGCTGTTCGCGTGCGTGAGCGCGTCGCGCAGGGCTTCGCGCGGCGTCACGCGGCCTGCGAGCAGTTCCGCGCGAAGCGCCCGCACCGGACTCAAACCTTCGCTCGTCATCGTGACTCATTCTACCAGCCGGGCAAGATCCCAAGGGCGGGGCTCAGCGCGCCCCCGGAGCACCGCACTTTGCGGTGTCGCGGCCGTCCCGAGCGTGCTAAATTACGACATGGCGACCCCGGCAGCCGCGCGCACTGGCGTAACTCCCTTCGACGAAGAATGCATCCGGGCGGTCGTGCGCTTCACCGCGCGCACGCTCGAAACGCCGCGGCCGGTTCCCTTCGGCGGCCTGATCGTCAACACGCGCACGGGCGAAACGCTGGTGCGAGCCGTGAACGCCGTCCGCCGCGAAAACGATCCCAGCTCCCACGCCGAGACGCGCACCGTCCGCCTCGCCTGCAAGAAACTCAAGCGCATCAGCCTTTCCGGCTACACGATGTATTCGACGTGCGAGCCCTGCGCGATGTGCATGGCGAACGCGCTGTGGGCCGGGCTCGACCGCGTCGTTTTCGGCGCCACGATCGAAGACGCCAACCGATTCGTGAAGCAGATTCACATCCCGGCGAAAGAGGTCTCGCGGCGCTCGGATATGCCCTGCAGGGTCGAGGGGCCGGTGCTGCGCGAGCTGTGCAATACGCTTTTCACGCATCCGAACATGCAGAAAGCGTTTCGCACGTGGTCGCCGCCTCCGCGCGGCGGAAAATCCGGCAAAGGGTAGCTGGCCGGGCGCCCGGCGAGGCGTCCCTCGCGCGGCCCGATAGACGTCGTTTGCCGCCAGAGTTCCTGGAGTCTAGACATCGGAGCCACGGCCATGCCATCGGACCACGCCGGCGCACTCAGCGCCATCCTTGGCGACGCCTCGCGCGTACTGACGCAGCCGCAGGTCGTCGAGCAGCTCTCGCGCGATTTTTACTGGTACTCGCCGGTCCTTCGCAAGCAGCTCGACGGCAAAGTGGGCGACCTCGTCGTGCAGCCGCTCAGCGCGCCCGAAATCCAGAACATCCTCCGCTACTGCCACGCGCACGATCTGCCGGTGACGATTCGCGGCGCGGGCACGGGCAACTACGGCCAAGCCGTGCCACTGCGCGGCGGCATCGTTCTCGACCTCGCGCGCATGGACCAGATCGAGGCGATTCAGCCGGATGGCGTGGCGGTCTGCCAGCCGGGGACGCGCCTCGGCGTTCTCGAAAACGAAGCGCGCAAGTGCGGCTGGGAGCTGCGCTGCTACCCTTCGACCATCATCAAGGCGACAGTCGGCGGATTCCTCGGCGGCGGCTCGGGCGGCATCGGTTCCGTGGCGCACGGGAACTTGCGCGACTTCGACACGGTGCGCGCGATCGAGGTCGTGACGATGGAAGCCGAGCCGCGGCTCGTGCTGCACGAGGGCCAGGCCGTCCACGAAATCCTGCACGCCTGGGGCACGAACGGCGTGATCACGCGCATCTGGCTGGCGCTCGCCCCGGCTGTTGAATGGGCCCAGTGCGCGGTCGCGTTCGATACCTTCGACGCCGCTTTCGATTTCAGCGAGCAGGTGGCAAATAGCGCCGCATGGACGAAGCGCCTCGTGACCGCGTTCGAGTGGCCGATTTCCTCGTTTTTCGCGCCGGTGCGGCAATACGCCCCCGAAGGCAAGGCGCTGATCTTTTTCATGATCGCCGCCGCGCAGCTTGGCGACTTCGAAGGGGCGGCGCGCGAGGCGGGCGGCCAGATCAGCTATTCGGGCGCCTACCTCGGCCTCCGCACCCGGCCGCTGCTCTCTGATTACACCTGGAATCACACTACGCTCTGGGCCATGAAAACCGACGACGCCTACACATACTTGCAGTGCGCCTTCGATCCGGCCAAGGTCCGCGATCAGATGCGCCGCCTGAAAGAGCGCTTCGGCAACGAAATCCTCTTTCACATGGAGTTCTGGAAGAACGGCGAAGGCGCCGTGATTCCGGGCGCGATTCCGGTGGTCTACTACACCACCGAAGAGCGGCTCAACGACATGATCGACTTTTGCCGCGCGATCGGCGTATTCGTGGCGAACCCGCACGTGAATTACGTCGAAGGCGGCGGCAGGTATCGCGCGGACAACGTGCAGTTGCTGGCCAAACGCCGCTACGATCCGAAGGGCCTGCTCAATCCCGGCAAGATGTTGACATTCGAGCCCGAGGCGCGCGGCCAATGACGAAACGAGCATCCACAAAGGACCGCGCAAAAATCCTATGAAGACATGGATTCCGGATTCACGCAATTTCGCTTACTTGAATTGGAAGCAGGTGGACGCGCTGCCGCGCGAGACGACGCTGCTGGTGCTGCCGACAGCCGCGATCGAGCAGCACGGCCACCATCTCCCGCTCGCCACCGATACGCTGATCAATAACCTGCTGCTCGGCCACGCGCTCGAAAAGCTGCCGCCGGAGATGCCCGTCTACGCTCTTCCGCCCGTCTGCTACGGCAAGAGCAACGAGCACATCGGCTTCCCTGGGACGCTTTCGGTGAGCTCGAATACGTTCATGGCGGTGCTGCGCGATCTCGGATCGAGCATCGCCAAGGCCGGTTTCCGCAGGCTCGTCCTCTACAACACGCACGGCGGCAATAGCGCGCTGATCGACGTGATGGCGCGCGACCTCCGCGCCGAATTCGGCCTGCGCACGTTCACGCTGCAGGGCTCGGGCGGCCTCAAGTACGAAGGCGTGAGCGCTCAGGAACGCGCCTACGGATTTCACGCGGGCGAAATCGAGACGGCGCTGCTGCTCGGCTCGGTGCCGGAACTCGTCGACCGCTCGGCCTACACGAGCAACTACATCGCGGACGTAACCAAGCCGCAGACGCTGCTGCCCGAGAACGCGCCCGCCACGTTTTCCTGGCTCACGGCCGACATCGCGCCAAGCGGCGTGATGGGCGATCCGCGCCCCGCGACACCCGAAAATGGCGTGCGCTGGCGCGACGAGGCCGCCGCGCATCTCGCCGCCGCGCTCACCGCCATGGTCCGCTTCGGTGCCTAAACCTCCCAGGAGGTAGCGCTGACGCCAGTTCCGTAAGGCCCTGGAACCTCATAAATCTCGCGCCCAGCACGGCTCGTCCTAGCAGGTCCTCCCGCCAAGACTCATTCCTGAGCGATTACTTGACTCGCACCATAACATGGGGTAAAGACGCGGACAGGCTGCAAACTGCGGCACCAAATTCTTGTGGTCGGTCTCGCCAAAGACAGGTAGGGAGAAACACTCGTGAATTCACAATAGGCAGAGGCGGAAATGGAAAACGAGGAGAGACCTGGGGACCTCGAGGATGTGATCGAGGAAGAAAAAGCCCGCGGCAAAAAGCGTCGCCCGGTCGACCGTGAGGAACGGAGGAGACTCAGAACGCTCGCCAAAAGCGCATTGCGTGCGATTCAAAACAAAGATGCACGCGCGTTCACCGAAGAGTTGAAGCGCGCCGGCGTTGCCGAGAACTCGCCCGAGTGGCAGCGCGCTTGGAAGGCGTTTCACGACGCTTCGTAGAGATGGCCGAGCCGATTCGCTCGATATCTTTTATTCTTTGCGCTTGTTCCTGCGCGGGAAACCCTCTCAGCGATGCGAGCATGATCTCCGCGATTTCCTTGGCGGCCTTTTTTTGTCGCGCTAGCTTTCGCTTCGTCGCCATAAGGATATCTCACACGGCTGACGTTAACCTGTCAAGAAAGTTCTTGAGAAGCGCCCTTTCGCCGGATTAGGAAGAGGGCGAGCATCTGCAGCATGCAGGAGGCGCCGGCTGCAACGCTCTTTTCTGAATATCTTCGATCAGAGATTGCGATGCGGGCGGCGGCGAGGGTTTCTGTCATATTGAGAGCGTCTGTTCGGATCGCGAGGCTTGCCCCGAGAGCAGAACCAAGGCGAGAATCCGCAGCGCGAAGATCGCGGCGAGCTGCCTGAACGTCTGTTTGCGTGGCGGCGGTGAAAAGCGGGGACAACAAACCGGGCCGAATTCCAAGGCGGGAAACCGAAACGCTGAACGAGGAGCAACTTGACGCCTCGAAACCCGAATGCGCCAGTGACAACCGATTGCGGCGGGGGCGTGCGGCTGGAGCGCGGCGTGAGCTGCCGCATGTCGGACGGCGTCGAGCTCGTCTCCGACCACTACTATCCGCCGCGGGGCGACGCGCACGCTGGACCGCAACCCACGCTGCTGATGCGCCAGCCCTACGGGCGCGATATCGCCTCGACGGTCGTCTACGCACATCCCGCGTGGTTCGCGCGGCATGGCTACAACGTGGTGATTCAAGACGTGCGCGGACGCGGCGATTCCGGCGGCGAATTCTACCCGTTTCGCCACGAAGCCCGCGACGGCGCCGAAACGATCGCGTGGCTGCGCACGCGCTCCGAATCCAACGGGCGCGTCGGCATGTACGGCTTCTCGTATCAAGGCGCTACGCAGCTGCTCGCCGCCGCACAGCAGCCTGAGGGCTTGCAGTGCATCGCGCCCGGGATGACGGCCTGCGACATTTATCATGGCTGGTTTTACAACAACGGCGCGCTCCGGCTGGCCTCGTCGCTCGGCTGGGGCCTGCAAATGCTGAAAGACGACACGCGCCGGCGCAAATTGCGCGAAGCGAGCGACCGGCTCGAGCAGGCGTGGGCCAATCTCAGCGTGCAGACGAGCCTGCTGCCGTTTCGCGAGCATCCCGCGCTGCATGGCGAGGGCGTGCCGGGCTACGTGCTCGATTGGTTCGAGCATTCAGAGCCCGGCGAATACTGGGAGCAGCTGGACGTCAGCCGCGGCGCGGGTCGCATCAACGTCCCCTCGCTGCACGTCTCCGGCTGGTACGACACGTATCTCAAGGGCAGCGTCGACGGATTCCTCGCGCTGCGCGAACGCGCCGCGACACCCGAGGCGCGCGACCACCAGTATTTAGTCGCCGGACCGTGGCTGCACATTCCGTGGGGCGATCGCGCCGGCGCCGCGGATTTCGGCGCTGAGGCGCTGATCGATACCGACGCGATCCTGCTGCGCTGGTTCAATCACTGGCTGAAGGATTCGGGCGAATTCGCGCGCGAGCCGAAGATCCGGCATTTCGTCCTCGGCGAAAATCGCTGGCGGGACGCAGACGCTTTTCCGGCCGAGGCGAGCCATCCTTTCTATCTGCACAGCGGTGGCCGCGCCAATTCGCGCAAAGGCGATGGGTCGCTATCCGCGGTCGGGCCCGCCGGCGATGAGCCTTGCGACGTTTTCGTCTACGATCCGGAAGTGCCGGTGCTCGCGCCGGGCGGCGCGGCCGCGGCGAGCGGACAATTCGATCAAGCGACTTTGGAGCTGGGCAACAACGTGCTGGTTTATACGTCCGAACCGCTCGCACGATCGCTCTATATTCTTGGCTCTCCCCGCGTCGAGCTGTTTTGTTCGAGTTCGGCGGCGCACACGGACTTTACGGCGAAGCTCGTGCGCGTGAAACCCGGCGGCGCGGCGGAGTTCATTTGCATCGGCATCGCGCGCTCAAGTTACCTTTTCCGTGAAACGGGATATTCGGCGGACCAGATTCATCCGTGGATTTTCCTGCTCGAGCCGACGTCCTGCCGCTTCGCGCCGGGCGAGCGAATCCGCCTCGAAATCGCCAGCAGTGCGTTTCCACTCTACGATCGCAATCCCGGCACGGCGGTTCCCTCCTGCCGCGCGACGTCCTGGGACTGGCGCCGCTCGACCCAGATCGTTTACCACGATGCCGCGCATCCTTCCGCGCTGCACCTGCCCGTCATCGAGCCCGGCGAGGCGGCGCCGTGACCCCCGATCGCATCGTGCCGATGGTCGAATTCGAAAATGTCGGCAAACGCTATCGCGGTGGCCAGCCCGTGCTCGGCGGCGTGAGTCTGAGTGTCGCGAAAGGGGAATTCGTCAGCGTGATCGGGCCGTCGGGATGCGGCAAATCGACGGTCTTGAAGCTGATTTCGGGTCTCACGCCGCCCGCGAGCGGGTCGATTAAAGTCGACGGCATGGCGCCGAAGGACGCGCGCGAAATCGTCTCCTACATTTTTCAGGATGCCACTCTGCTGCCCTGGCGCACCGTGGAGCAAAATGTCAGCCTCGGCCTCGAGCTCGAACGCGTCGCGCGCCCCACGCGCGCGCAGAAGACGGCGGCACTGCTCGAGCTCGTGGGGCTCACGCACGTGGCGAAATCGTATCCTCGCCAGCTCTCGGGCGGGATGAAGATGCGCGTCTCGATCGCGCGGGCGCTGGCCACGAATCCGCGCCTGCTCTTGATGGACGAGCCTTTCGCCGCGCTCGACGAAATGTCGCGCGACCATCTGAACGAGGAGATTCTGCGACTGCAGGCGGAGCAGAAGTGGACGGCCGTTTTCGTGACGCACTCGGTGGCGGAAGCGATCTTTCTTTCGACGCGGATCATCGTGCTTGCGCCGAATCCCGGGCGCATCCACGCGGAGTTTTCGGTCGATCTGCCGGCGCCGCGAATTGCGGAGTTGCGCGAGACGCCTGAATTCGACGCGCTCGCAGTGAAGGTGTCGCACGCGCTGCGCTCGGCGCTGGCGCCTGAAGGCGCGGCGGTGGCGGCATCATGAGTCCGGACGCCAGGCGGCGGCTGATCACCCTGGCCAACGCGGCGGCTGTCTTCGCGGCGCTGCTCATCCTATGGCAACTCGTGATTTGGATCTTCGGCGTCAAGCCCTACATGCTGCCGTCGCCGTGGGCCGTCGCGCGCGCGTTCGTGGATCGCTTCTCGACGATTCTGATCGCCGTGGAGATCACGGGCGAAGAGTCGGCCGGCGGTCTCATCGCCAGCATCGCCGCCGGAGTGCTCGTTTCTCTCCTCTTCGCGCAGTCGCGCTGGGTGCGAAGGATGCTTTACCCGTACACGCTGCTGCTGCAGACCGTCCCGATCATCGCCATCGCGCCGCTGATCCTGCAGTGGATCGGCGCGGGAACAGGTTCGGTGGCCGCGATCGCGTTCATCATTTCTCTCGCGCCGATCATCTTTAATACGACGCAGGGCCTGATCAGCGTGGACGAAAATCTGGTGAATCTCTTCCTGATGCACAACGCGTCGCCCTCGCAGGTTCTTTTCAAGCTGCGCCTGCCGCACGCGGTGCCGTCGCTTTTCGTCGGCATGCGCATCGCCGGGGGCATTTCCGTGGTGGGGGCCTTCACGGGCGAGTTGTACGCCGGATCGAGCCGCGTGGGCCAGGGCGGGCTCGGGTATTCGATCCTGTACGCATCGTCGCAGCTGCAGACCGATTATCTTTTCGCGCTCGTGCTGGCGACGGCGCTGCTCGGCTTCGCCTTCTTTTTTCTGGTGGTCTTCGTGGAATGGTATTTTCTGCACAATTGGCACGAGTCGGCCCGCATTCCCGACGCCGACTCCGATTCCTGAGCCCGGAGGGACTCATGCTGCGACTCGAAACCGAAACCGGCTGGTGGCTGGTGACGCATCCCGACCATGCGCGTCTCGCGGGCGCCTTCGCCGAGTGCTGGGGCAACGACACGTTCCTGCCGCCAGAGCCGCGGGCGCGCGTGCTGAAGGGCATCGCCAGCCATGACGACGGCTGGGCTGTGCGCGACGCCAATCCGCAAATCACGCGCCAGGGCAAGCCGAGCGCCTTCTCGGTCGAGCTCGTCGGAAAATATTCCGCCTTCGAGGAGATCGACCTTCGCGAGTATCTTGCGGTGCGCGACCGCGCCGTGCGCCTGATCGCGTCCGAGGACCCCTACGCGGCGGTGCTCGTCTCGATGCACACGTACAGCCTGCTGAGCGAGCACGCCGACCGCTCGACCATCGCGCCCGCGGAGTTGCCGCTGCTCGATGCGTTCCTCGAGCAACAAAAGGAATTTCAGCGCGAGCTTCGCAGGCGCATGGACGAAGATCCCGGCGTCCGTCCCGAACACAAAACCGACGCGGCGATCCTCGACCATTTCCGCCTGCTGCAGGCGAACGACAACCTCTCGCTCTTGACCTGCGTGGATTTTTCGCGCCCCGCACACCTGCTCCACCCACTGCCGTTGCGCGATGGAGGATACGCACGCGTCGAGGTACGCTCCGCCGGGCCGAGGCAATTCGTCCTCGATCCCTTCCCTTTCAAGGGGCGGTCGCAGAGCTTCGAATTCCCCGCGCGCCACGTGAAAGGCAAGCTTTTCGCTTCGGCCGGCGAGCTCGGCGCGCGGTTCGCCGCCGCGCCCATCGAAACGCAGACGGTCACGTGCAGCGCGTCGTGAGACGCTCCCGCATTGGTTCTGGGACACCGAAATAGAAGAGCGGCAGCGAGGGCGGCCTGACCGCCGCCTCCCTCGCCGCCGAATCCGAACTAGAACAGCACGCTGAGCGACATCTGAATCTGCCGCGGCGCGCTGATCGTCTTGTTGGTCACGCCAAGTCCGCTCAGGGTCGGGCAAACGTACAGCGCCGTGAACGTCTGATCGCAAGGCGTGGTCGTTGAGGGCTGGCCGGCGTACGGGAAATCGTTGAAGTTGATGTTCTGCGAGACGTCATCGACCGGAATGTCGTAGCTCGCGGTGTTGGTCAGGTTGAACACGTCGAAGCTGTAGCGCACCGAAATGCGGTCGTTGATCTTCGTCAGCTTCACGATGGAAATGTCCGCGCGACGCTGCCACGGCTGGCGGAAGATGTTCCGCTGGCCGTTGGCGATGAAGCTCGTCTCGTAGGGATCGTTCGACGGAATCGCGCCGTTGAGCGCGCCTGGATCGAGCAGTGGAAGCGTGAAACAAGCCGCGTTGAGCGCGGGAAGCCCGGCGATCGCTCCCGTATGACCGGTTTCCGCATCTTTCACGGTGCAACCCGGCGCCAGCGGAACGATGGGGTTGGTGATGCCGTCGTTGGTGCCGTAGTAGATGCTGCCTACCGCGCCCGAGTAGTCGATGATGCTGTAAGGCTGGCCGCTCTCGATCACGGTGAGGCCCTCCAGCGCCCATCCGTCCAGGAATTTCCCCGCCACCGACGCCTCGGAATAGTACTTCGGCAGCTCGAAGCGGTAGTCGAAGTTGATCACGTGCGTCCGGTCGAAGTCCGAGTTGCCGTAGCCGGAGTGCAGGTCGAGCGGATTGTTGCCGTTGTAGAAGAGGCCCATCGCGCTCTGCTCGTCCTGCGAATGCGAATACGTGTAGGAAAAGCCGATCTGCACGTTGTGACTCATGCGCTTCTCGACGTGCGCCTGAAGCGCGTTGTACGCCGAAACGCCCGCCGCCGTGTAGGACTCGGATTCCGAGGAGTAGCCGATGTACGGCACGCGCAGGTCAACGTTGCCGCCCTCGAACGTCTCCTGATACGGCTGCCCATTCGGCAGGTTGATCGTATTGAAGGAACCCGGCGCGTCGACGATCGAGTAGCCGTACGTGTACTGCTGGGCAAACGGCGACCCCGCGGGATTTGCGCAGACGGCCGCCGGACCGCAAAGCGGAGTCGTCGGTGAAGCGATGCGCGCCTGGTTGAACGGAATCGGCACCACTTCGTGGCGACCCAGGTTGCCGACGTAACCGACGTCGATGGCCAGGTCGTTCCGCGGCTGCCACTGGATGTCCAGCGTTTCGTTCAAGGTGTACGGCAGCTTGTTGGCCCGGTTGTAGTCGGCGAACGAGAACAGCGGAATGCCCGTCTCGATATCCGACGCATTGGGCAGGAAGAGATCCGCCGGATTTCCCGACGGCGCCACGGGCGGCGTGGTGCCCCACGGATTCTCAAAGCTGCAGTTCACGTACGCATACGGGCTGCACTGCGTCGAGTTCACCCACGGCGGGGACTGGTTGACGCCGAAGGGACCGCCCGCCACCACGCCCGCCGCGAAGCCGGGCGAGAGATACGTAAACAGTTCGCCGCGATCGTAGTACATGCCCCAACCCGCGCGAACCACCACTTTGCTGTTGAACATCTTGGGGCTCCACGCGAGCCCGATCCGCGGAGCGAGGCCCCACTGGCGTCCGGTCAGCGTCGAATTGCTTACGCCCTTCGTGGGAAACAAAGGATTGTTGCCCGCAACGATGAACCCGTTCGAGACAATCGTGTCGGTCGTCGGATCATAGTTGTAGAGCGCCGGGTCGAAGTTATAGAGCTTGCCGGTCTTCTCGGTGAGGCCGCCGTGATCGTCCCAACGCACGCCCAGGCTCAGGCTCAACGTCGGAGTGATCTGGAACTTGTCCTGAGCGTACAAACCGAAATCCCTCGACCGGTAGTATCGATTCGCGTCGCCGTTGAGGAACGTGGAGGTGATGAATCCGTCGGCCGAGTAGGTGACCGGCGTGCCCCCGAGGAAATCCGCGAAGTTGGCAAAGCCGATCATGCCCTTGCCGGTGCGCGTGTCGCGGGCGTCCAGTTGCGTATACGAGAAGTCGCCGCCGAAAGTCACGGTATGCTTCCCGTGAATCCACACGGCGTCGACCGACGGCATAAACCGGTTCTGGAACACGCCGGTGAACGCTCCTTGCGAAGCGCCCGTGCTGCCAATACTCAGGTTGGCGTTGAACACCGGGCACGGTACCGGACTGCAACCGCCCGTGTTGGCCGGGGCCCCGTTGCCGAGGTCGTCGCTGATCGTGATGCCCGGGAAATACGGCGACCCGAAAGCATTCATCCCCAGATCGGCGGGCGTGAATCCCGCCGGCTGGCCGATCGTGCTGTACACCTTTTCACGGATGAAGCCGAACACTTCCGAAAGATTGAAGGTCGGCGTGATCGTCTGGGTGTTGGTGATGGTCGCCACCTGGCTGCCTGCGTCCAATTGCTGCGGGAAGCCGTCCACGGCGGAATAGCCGAACGGGGCCGTCGTGGGATCGTGTTGGTAGTAATACTTCAGCGCCAGCGTGTCCTTCGAATTCACGTTGTAATCGAGGTCGGCCACCGCCTGATCGGAAATGAAATAAGCGGGATCGGTGATAAAGAAATCCTCGGGAAAATTCGTGGTCGGTGTGAACGACGGATTCGCCGACGGAATGACGTACTGCCCGTTCGGCAGCTTGGCATTCAGCAATTGAAACGCGATGGGATCGATTTGGTTTGGCCCGGTTCCCACGGTTCCATCAAAGCCGGACCCGAAGTCCGTGTTCGCCACGTCGGCGAGCGCCGGCCCGCTCCGGTCGTTCGTGAGTCCAAAAGGCACCGCCGCGCGCGAAGTGCCGATCTCCAAATCCGAAACGTGGACGTGCTGATAGGAGACGAACCCGAAGAGCTTGTTCTTGATGATCGGGAAGCCCACAGTTCCGCCGGCGGTATATCGGTGCAGCCCGGGAACTTTATCCTCGGGCGGGATGTTCGAGTCCTCGTTGTAAAAGTACGGCGCGGCGTTGATCCAGTTGGTGCCGCGATGGCCGTAGAGCTGGCCGTGGATGTCGTTCGTGCCCGAGGCGGTGCTCATGTCGATGTGGGCCCCGCTCGTGGAGCCTTGCTGCGCGTCGTACATCGAGGTGTTCACGCGCACTTCCTGAATCGTCTCGGGAGCCGGCGTGGGCAGCGCCTGGCCAATCGCGAGGTAAGGCGAAGCGGTGCTTTGAATCGGCTCCGCGGACGTGCTGCCCGCGCCCGCCACGCCGGTGTTATTGACGATGCGCGCCGACGCCACCGAACTCGTGCTCTTGCCGTTGAAGAGGTTGCTCGCGTCCACGCCGTTCAGCAGGAACGTGTTACTCGTGTCGCGCTGGCCGTTGGCCCAGATCGGGTTGTTGCCGAGCCCCTCGTTCGCGCCCGTGCCGCTCGAAAGCTCGGAGTTCACGCCCGTCGAAAGGATCGCGATTCCCGTGAAGCTGCCCGTTGGCAGCGGTATCGACTCGACCTGCGATTTGTCGAGTACGTAGCCGTTCGTCGTGTCGACGGCGTTCAGTAACGGCGTTTCCTCGACCGTCACGGTCTGCGACACTTGCCCGATCTTCATCTCGGCGTTCACGGTCGCCGTGCGGTTGGCCTGCACCAGGATCGAGGGGACTTTTTGCTTTTCGAACCCGGCGTGCTCGAACGTCAACGTGTAGTTGCCGATCGGCAGATTCACGAACGTGTACGCACCCTCGCTGCCGGTCATCACCGTGCGCGTTAGACCGGTCTGGTCGTTCACGGCTGTAACTGTCGCGTCGGTGATCAGCGCGCCGGTCGTGTCCGAAACCGTTCCGGTGATGCCGCCCAGGGTCTGCTGCGCTTGCGTGGAAGTTACGAAGGCGAACGAAAAGCCGAGCACCAGCAGGAAAACGAAAACACTTCTCCGTCGAATCATCAATCACCCTCCCCTAAAACGCTCCGTGAACACTTCGCCGGGATCGTGGCGCGAAACCGTCGTGGCCTCGCGATTTTTCGCGCAACAATAGCTGTGGCTTACCCCATTTGCAATTGCAATTTGCTGCCCGGGAGAGTAGTCGAATTCCCGGGCCGGGAGAAATGCATAGTTTCTTTCAGGCCGATCAGGAATTTCGATGTGCTAACGAAATCTTTATGCGGGGAGCTTCGCGCGAGCTGTGGCTCCGCGTCCCAAAATGGGACGAAGGAGAGTTCTCCAGCGATCAGAAGAGCCGGCGCGCCGGCAGTAGCGATTTGGGAATTTCCGCGCACACCGTGAACATCGGTTCGTTGACCACCTGGCTCAGATGCAGGTTCATCGCAACGCTACAAAGGACATACGCGTGCACCGGCGTGAATCCCCAGCGATCGACCAGCAGGTCGATCATCCGCGAGGTCGCGCCGCGCGCCGCACCCGCCGCGTCGGTGTCCGATTCCACCACCAGCCATGCATCGCTGCCGATCTCGGGCGACCGGACGGCTCCCGATTCGACCACGGGCGCCGACAGCCGCTGCTGCTTGTGCAACCGGAAACGCAGGCTCACGTCCGCCGGACACTCGATGCCGTTGATGCACACCTCGCCGTCGCCCTGCGCCGCGTGCGCGTCGCCCGCCGAGAAGAGCGCCCCGGGATTGAAAATCGGCAGATAGAGCGTGGCTCCGGTCGCGAGTTGCCGCACGTCCATGTTTCCGCCAAACGCGCCGGGCGGACGCGTGCGGAATTCGCCGTCCTCGGCGCGCGCCACCCCCATCACCCCGCAGAACGGGCGCAGCGGCACGATCGCCGGCGCCAGCGACCGGCTCACCCCGCCTTCAAGCTTCCAGTGAAACAGGAACGGGTCGTTGAAGCGCTCCTTCAGGAAGCCCAGGCCGGAAATCACGCTCGTCCAGCCCCAGCCCCGGTGCGCGACTTTGAGCACATCGACCTGCAGCACGTCTCCCGGCTCGGCGCGATCCACGTAAATCGGCCCCGTGAGAGCGTGGATGCGCGTGCGGTCGATCTGGAGGTATTCCGAGAGCGTCGTTTTGGGGTTCACCTGCGAGCCGCTCGAATCGACGCACTCCATGTGAACCGTGTCGCCCGGCTGGATGCGGACTCGCGGCGGCAGCGCGCGGTTCCACACGGAATGCGTGGGATTGGCCAGTAGCTTGTGCTCTGCCATGGCGGCTAAATCTCGACCGACATTTGAAGCTCCACGAGCGCATTTCGCGGCAGCGCCGGCACTCCCAGCGCCGCGCGAACGTGCCGGCCCGCTTCGCCGAATAGCTCCACCAGCAAGTCCGAGGCGCCGTTGATCACGCGCGGCGAATCCTCGAATCCCGCCACCGCGTTCACGTAACCGTTGACGCTGATCACGCTCTTCACCGCATCGAGCGACCCGAGGTGCCGCTTCAGCACCGCGAGCTGCATCAGCGCGCACAGCCGCGCGGCGGCGTACCCCTGCTCGACCGTGCGGCCGCTCCCGACCGTTCCGGTGACGATGCCCGAAGCATCGCTCGAGATCACGCCCGCGAGAAATACGATATTGCCCAACGTTTTCGCCGAAACGTAGTTCCCTCCGGCTGCCGGTGGCTGCGGCAGTGCGATGCCAAGTTCTTGAAGCCGAGCTTCCACACCCATCGTTGTTGCGCCTCCCAGGCCCCCGGCCACCCCGGCCGCGCACAGCACTCTAGCATAGAGAGCAAATTCCTGATTGCTCGCGCTGGCCGGTGCCGCTAGGATTGGCCATGCCACGACTTGGAATTCTGCTGCGCGGCGCGTCGATCGGCCTCGCCGCCGCGATCGCGGTGTCCGCGGGCTCGTCGCTTGGCGCAAGCGCGCGCAACGCGCCTCCGGCTTCCGCCGGCATTTTGCGCATGTCGCGCTCCTCGCCGTCGGACCTCGAAGTGGGCGGCGAAATCGCCGGCTTGCCAGCGGGAAGCGTCCGCTACATCACGCGCGAAGACCTGCTCGCGCTGCCTCAGGTCAGCTACACAGTCACGGGCGGTCCGAATTTCAAGGGCCTCGGACCCGTGCGCGTGAGCGGCGTCTCGCTCGAGCAGCTTGCCGAGCGCCTCGCAGTGCCCAGCGCCACTCTCGTCGTGGCGATTTGCGACGACAAATATCGCGCGAATTACCCCGAGGACTATCGCGCCGCGCATAAGCCCCTTCTCGTACTCGAAATCAACGGCAAGGGCCCTTCCGGCTGGCCCAAAGACGAGGGCAGCGACATGGGCCCCTTCCTGATCTCGCAACCGAATTTCTCACCTCGCTTCAAGGTGCTCTCCCACGTCGAGGAGATGCAGATTCCCTGGGGCGTCGTGCGCGTCGATTTCCGCGATCCCCAGCAGGTGTTTGGCGCGATCGCGCCGCGCGGTCCGCACGCCAACGATCCGGCCGTGCGGGACGGCTACCGGATCGTCAAAGAAAATTGCTTCCGCTGCCACAACGAGGGCGACGAGGGCGGGCACAAAGCGGGCGTCACGTGGACCGTGATCTCGGCGATCGCCGCCGGCTCGCCCGATTTTTTCGCCGCGTATGTCCGCGATCCGAAATCGAAAAGCCCGCGAGCGCAGATGCCGGCCAACCCGCAGTATGACGACCCCACGCTGCGCGCCCTCGCTGCCTACTTCCGCACGTTCGCGCCCCCGGCAGGTTCCTCGAGCGGCGGCGGAGAGAAACCATGACGCTTCGCGCGGCCAAGGTGCTGCTCGTCTTCTCCGTGGCGATCTTCTACACGTTCGTCGTGCTCAACAACACGACCGATTACGACTCGAACTATCAGTTCGTGCGCCACGTGCTGATGATGGACTCGACCTTCCCCGGCAATCACGGGATGTGGCGCGCGATCAATAGCCCCGCGATCCACACCGCGTTTTACATCAGCATCATTGTGTGGGAGGCGGTAATCATGGTCCTGTGCTGGTGGGGCGCCGCGAAGATGGCCGCCGCACTTGGCAGCGCGGAAATGTTCGGCCGCGCGAAAAATCTCGCGATCGTCGCCCTGACGCTCAGCCTCTTGCAATGGTTGGTGGCGTTTCTCAGCGTGGGCGGCGAATGGTTTCTCATGTGGCAATCGAAAAACTGGAACGGCCAGGAGGCCGCCTTTCGGATGTTCACCGTGAGCGGCATCGTTCTCCTGCTCGTGGCGATGAAGGACGAAGACGAACATGCATAGAGGAACAGGGCCGGGAATGCGATGGACCGCGCGTGCCACGATCTTGGCCGCGTTATCGCTGCTGTGCGCGATCGGGGGCCTCGCGCACGCGGCCGCGGCGCAGACTGCCTACGTGTTCGTGAGTCCGAACACCCGGGAAACGCTGACCGATGAGGACGCGCGAGCGAGTCTTACTTCGTTCGAGGAGCGCAACGCCATCGCCATCGCAGACCGCGTCGCCTGCTCGATGAGGTCCAAAGTCGAAATCACCGGTGTGCTCGGCATCTACGAGTCCACCTCCGAGAACTCGTTTTTGATCCAAGCCGATCTGAAGCGCGATCAGGCGGAATACGCGGGTGCGCTGCTCTCGCGTTACGAGCACCAGAAATACGTGCTGATCTTCTATCCTCAGGCTGCCGCACGCGATCGCCTGTGGACGATCAAAACCTCGAAATCGTTCGAAGCCGCGATCGCGGCGGCGCGCCGGATGCGCCTCACGCCCGTCACCCTGCGCCCCGAGACCGGCGGAAACGAAATCCTCGTCGTCGATATCGGCGGTACATTCGGCGACCGGCCGAGACAGCTCGCCTTCTCGCTCGGCGGTGAGGCCACATCCCAGGGGGGAGTGGCCGAGATACTCGGCGACGAAAACGATCGTGCGAAATCCGCGGCGATATTCGACGCGAAAATCGCCGCCTTCGAGGCGCACGCGACCCGCAAGCTTTCCTCCCGGCTTTGGTCCGAGTCTTGGCATGACGCGTCGACGCGCACCTGCAGCACCGAAGCCCCGGAATAGTTCGCGCAAGGGCGCCTGGCCCGCACTCGCGTTGATCGGTTCCATCTGAATTTGCGACGCGACTCGGGCCCTTCTTTCGTTGACGCTTCCCTCGCGCGGCCCTATAGTGGCTGCTTTTATCGGAGCGCGCGTTTGCTCGAGCGCATCTTTCGCCTTCGCGAAAATCAGACTTCGGTGCGGCAGGAGCTTCTCGCCGGTCTCACCACGTTCATGACCATGGCTTACGTGGTCGTGGTGAATCCGCGGATTCTCTCCGAGGCGGGCATGCCGGTCGATGGCGTGCTTTTCGCCACGTGCATTTCCGCGGCTCTCGCCACCCTGGTGATGGGGTTGTGGGCGAATTATCCGATCGCCCTCGCGCCGGGGATGTCGCTCAACGCCTATTTCACTTATTCGAACGTGATTCAGCGGCATGTCCCCTGGCAGACGGCCCTCGGCGTGGTCCTGCTTTCGGGCATTCTCTTCCTGCTCCTCACGCTCACCAATGTCCGCGAGCAGATCGTCAACGGCATTCCCGGCTGCCTGAAATACGGCACGGCGGCGGGCATCGGCCTGTTCATCGCGTTCGTGGGATTCCGCAACGCGGGGATCATCGTGGCCAATCCTTCCACGTTCGTGGCGCTCGGCAAGACGTCCGACCCGCAGGTGATTCTCGCCGCCGTGGGAGTCGTGCTGATCGCGATTCTGATGGCGCGGCGGGTCGGGAGCGCGATCCTGCTGGGCATCGTCATCATCACGCTGGTTGGCATCCCGTTCGGCGTGAGCCACTGGCCCGCGCATCTGTTTTCATGGCCCCATCCTTCGGGGACGCTCTTCAAGCTCGATCTGCGCTCTGCGTTCAAGCTCGGCCTCGGCGAACTGGTTTTCGTCTTCTTTTTCGTCGATCTTTTCGACAACGTAGGCACGCTCGTGGGCGTATGCGAGCAAGGCGGCTTCCTGCGCGATGGCGTGCTGCCCCGGGCCAGCCGCGCGCTGCTGGCGGACGCCATCGGCACGATCGTCGGCGCGCTCACCGGCACGTCCACGGTGACGAGCTACATCGAAAGCGCCGCCGGAGTGGCCGCCGGCGCGCGCACCGGCCTCGGCAACCTGATGATCGCGGCACTCTTTCTCGGCGCCATGTTCTGCGCCCCGATCGTCTCCGCGATTCCCTCCTACGCCACCGCGCCCGCCCTGATCCTCGTCGGCGCGCTCATGTGCGGCGAGGTCGCCAAGGTGAAATGGAGCGACTACACCGAGTCCGTCCCGGCGTTTCTCACCGTGATCGGTACTCCGCTCACGTTCAGTATCGCCACCGGACTCAGCCTCGGCCTGCTATCATTCACGATCTTGAAATTGTTCACGGGCAAGTATAAAGAGATCAGTCCGCTGATCTGGGTGCTCAGCGTCCTGTTCCTGATGCGCTACGCGTTCCTGAGTCACGAGTAGCGCCGCGGATCGTAACGCCGGCTCCTTGTGGACGCGCGAATGCGCGACGGCTTAGCGGTGGAAGCGTGGGCCTCTAGGCCCGCGAAGGGTGAGCGCTGGCAAGAGGGGCTCTCAGCCCCGGGTGTTGGGGTAAAACTGCACGAGTAAGGAGCGCGTAAACGATGCATCGCCTCGTAGGAATTCTCGGAATGATCACGATGCTCGCGCTCGCCTACATTTTCTCGACCGACCGCCGCGCCATCCGCTACAAAACGGTAGCCTGGGGCCTCGGCCTGCAAATCGCCTTCGCGTTTCTCGTGATGCGCTGGGAGACGGGCCGCTACATCTTCCAGCGCCTCGGCGCCGCCGTGAATTGGTTCCTCGACTACGCCTATTACGGCTCGGCCTTCATTTTCGGCGATCTCGGCATGAAAAATTCGCCGAAGGGCTATTACTTCGCCTTCCAGACGCTGCCCACGATCATCTTCATCGCCGCCATTTTCGCCCTTCTCTATTATTACGGAATCATGCAGATCGTCGTGAAAGCCGTCGCGCGCGTGATGACCTCGCTCATGGGCGCGAGCGGCGCCGAATCCCTGAACGTTGCCGCCAGCATCTTCATGGGACAGACCGAGGCCCCGCTCACCATCCGCCCCTTCCTGCCCGAGGTCACCAAATCCGAGCTGATGACCATCATGACCAGCGGCATGGCCCACGTCTCCGGCGGCATGATGGCCGCCTACATCGCTTACGGCGTGAAGGCCGAGCACCTCCTCGCCGCCGTGATCATGACCGCACCCGGCACCATCCTGCTCGCCAAGATGCTCGTTCCCGAGACCGAAAAACCGCTCACCGCCGGCCGCGTCGAAATGGCCGAAATGGAAAAAGATGTCAACGCGCTCGGCGCTCTTTCGCGCGGCACCACCGACGGCCTGCACCTCGCGCTCAACGTCGCCGCAATCCTCGTCTCCTTCATCGCGCTGATCTATCTCGTCGACGGCTGCTTTTCCGCCGCGCACAATTTCCTCGCCGGGCACGGCGTCGGCTGGTTCCCCTCCAGCATCGAGCAGATCTTCGGCTGGATCTTTTCGCCCGTCGCCTGGGTCATCGGCATCCCGTGGAAAGACTGCCACAGCATCGGCGACCTGCTCGGCCTGCGCATGGTGACCAACGAACTCGTCGCCTTCCAGCGGCTCGGCCCGATGCAGGCCACTCTCGACCCGCGCTCGTTCACCATCGCCACCTTCGCCCTCTGCGGCTTCGCCAATTTCAGCTCGATCGGAATCCAGATCGGCGGCATCGGCGCGCTCGCTCCCAACAAGCGCTCCGAGTTGGCGCGGCTCGGCATTCGCGCCATGCTCGCCGGAACGATGGCCAACCTCATGTCCGCCTCTCTCGTGGGAATCATGCTTCGATGAGCCCTCGCAGCCGGAAGGTCCCCAGTCCGAAGATGGCCGAGCGCGACGGCGAATTCGAGCGCTCGGCGCGCGCCGCGAAATACGTCCTCGCGAGGACGAAACTGCGCCCGAAGGTCGGCGTCGTCCTCGGCACCGGCCTCGGCTCCTTTGCCGACGAGCTTGCGAGCCCCACCCACATTCCCTACGCCAAAATTCCCGCGTTCCCTCGCTCCACGGTCGACGGCCACACCGGCCGCCTCGTGATCGGCAAGGTTGACGACGTTCCCGTCGCCGTCATGCAGGGCCGCGTCCATCTCTACGAAGGCTACGCCGTGAAAGACGTCGCCTTTCCGATGCGCGTCTTCCGGCAAATGGGCATTCGCGCCGTCGTCCTCACCAACGCCGCCGGCGCCATCAATCTTGACTACGCCTCGGGCGCGCTCGTGATGATTCGCGACCACATCAACCTCCAAGGCGCCAACGCGCTCGTGGGACCCAACGACAAGCGCTTCGGCGTCCGCTTTCCCGATCTCACCCAGGCGTATTCGAAGGCCTATCGCGAAATCGCGCTGGCGGAGGCCAAGCGGCTCGGCATCGCGCAACACGAAGGCGTTTACGCCGCAATGCTCGGTCCAAGCTTCGAAACGCCCGCCGAAATTCGTTTCCTCAAGGCGATTGGCGCCGACCTCGTCGGCATGTCCACCGTGCAGGAAGTGATCGCCGCGCGCCACATGGGCGTTCGCGTCCTCGGAATCTCCTGCGCCACGAATGTGGCCGCCGGCATCCTCGACCGCGAGCTCAATCACGAAGAGGTCCTCGAAACCGGCGAGCGCGTCCGCAGCCAGTTCGTCGCGCTTCTCCGCGCGGTCCTCCCCCGCATCGCCGCCGACGTGCGTGACATTGCGTAGTAGCGCCGGCGTCTCGCCGGCTCTTGCTTTCGGTTAGATAGCAATCGTAGCGGTGTCCCGGTTTTGGGAGAGCCGCACTGTCGAGCGGACGAAAATCTTCTCACCGGTTTTCTCAGCGTCCTCTGCGGCTCTGCAGTAACCCTCGCTTTTCTCCGTGCCCTCCGTGGTTTCTCTCGGCCACCTCTGTGGTATTTCGGCCGCCACCCGGCCACCACCCGCGCCAAGAGCGCGTCTAATTGCATACGCAACATTCCGCCAGGATGGTGCCGCTCAATAGGTCGGATCAGCAATTTGACGGGGCCGCCCCGCGGCCCTGCGCTACAATTGCATCAGCCGTCCGGCGCGATTCGCCTCCACGCAGGAATACGTGTGCTGCGCCGAGCGGCATTGCGGCAACGATGCAAAATCCCTTCATGGCGCGCGCCATCGAGCTCTCGATCGAAAATGTCCGCTCCGGCCGCGGCGGCCCGTTCGCCGCCGTCGTCGTAAAAGACGGTGCGCTGCTCGCCGAAGGCTCGAACTGCGTCACCTCGACGAACGACCCCACCGCGCACGCCGAAATCATGGCGATCCGCCAGGCCTGCAAAAAGCTCGGCTTCTTCGAGCTCACCGGCTGCGAAATCTACACCTCGTGCGAGCCCTGCCCGATGTGCATGGGCGCTATCTACTGGGCGCGTCCGGACCGCGTCTATTTCGGAAACACCGCCGCCGACGCAGCCGAAGCTGGATTCGACGATTCCTTCATCTACAAGGAACTCGCGCAGCCGCACATCCAGCGAAAAATTCCGCTGATTCCGATGATGCGCGAAGAAGCGCTCGAAGGTTTTCGCGCCTGGATCCGCAAGACCGATAAGGTGCCTTACTAGCCACGCACCCGCCGACATGGCCGACACGTCCACCAAGCCGACCGCCCCCCGCCTGATCGGAAAGCCCGTGCAACGCAAGGAGGGCCGCGAGAAGGTGACCGGCAGCGCGCGCTACGTCGATGACATCTCTTTCCCGGACATGCTGCACGGCGCGACCGTCCGCAGCACCGTCGCGCGCGGCAGAATCCGCGGCATCCATTTCGGCGACGGCATTCCGTGGGACGAATTTACGATCGTCACCGCCAAAGACATCCCCGCCAAGAACTGCGTCGCGCTCCTCATCGACGACCAGCCCTGCCTCGCCGATGGCGTCGTGAATCACCCGGAAGAGGCCGTCGTCCTGCTCGCGCATCCGGACAAATACCTCCTCGAAGAAGCCCGCCGCTCCGTGCGGATCGAATACGAACCCCTGCCCGCCGTCTTCACCATCGAAGACTCGCTGGCGCAAAAAGAAATCGTCTGGGGCAGCGACAATATCTTCAAATCGTTTCTCGTCGAAAAAGGCGACGCCGATGCCGGAATGGCCGCGGCGGAACTTGTCGTCGAAGGCGAATACGAAACGGGCGCGCAAGAGCAGCTCTACATCGAGCCGCAAGGCATGATCGCGCGCGCCGGCGCTACCGAGGGCGTCACCGTCTGGGGCTCGCTCCAGTGTCCCTATTACGTCCACAAAGCCCTCAAGGGAATTTTCGGCGAGCCGCCCGAACGCATCCGCGTCGTCCAGACCGAGACCGGCGGCGGCTTCGGCGGCAAGGAAGAGTACCCGTCGATGATCGCGGCGCACGCCGCCCTGCTCGCGCTGAAATCGGGGAAAGCTGTAAAAATGATCTACGACCGCGCCGAAGACATGGCGGCCACCACCAAGCGCCATCCCTCGCGCACTCGACATCGCACCGGCGTCACGCGCGACGGCAAACTCCTCGCCATGGACATCGACTTCACCATCGACGGCGGCGCCTACGAAACGCTCTCGCCCGTGGTCCTCTCGCGCGGAACGATCCACGCCGCCGGCCCCTACCTTTGCCCCAACGTCCGCGTGCGCAGCCGCGCCGTCGCCACGAACGCGCCCCCGCACGGCGCCTTTCGCGGGTTCGGCGCGCCGCAGAGCGTCTTCGCGCTCGAGCGCCACATGGACCGCGTCGCCGAAGCCCTCGGCATCACGCCTGAGGAACTCCGTCGCCGCAATTTTATCCGCCAGGGCGAGACGCTCGCCGTCAGCCAGGTCGTCCGCGAGAAAGTCGACATGGACAAGCTCATGGACCGCGCCTTCGAGCTGAGCGACTACCACGCGAAGCGCGCGCGCTTCTCCGCCGGGAATTCGAGCGGCGGCGCGATCAAGCGCGGCATCGGCTTTGCCGCATTTCTGCATGGCGCCGGATTCACCGGCTCCGGCGAGGAATATCTCGCCTCCGAAGCCGCCATGGAAGCCACCGCCGCAGGCCGCGTGCGCGTTTTCGCGGGCAGCACGGAAATGGGTCAGGGCACCAACACCATCTTCACGCAGATCGCCGCCGAGACGCTCGGCATCGCCGCCGACCACATCGAAGTCGTCCAGCCGGACACCGCGCACGTTCCCAACAGCGGCCCGACGGTGGCATCGCGTACCACGATGATCGTCGGCAAACTGGTCGAATCCGCCGCAAATTCCATACGGAAGTCCCTGATCGATCGCGGCCTGCTGAAGCCTGGATACGCCCCCGAAGAATTTGCCCCCGCTTGCGCGCGCTACTCGGCGCAATATGGGCCGCTCAAATCCTTCGCCAAGTATCAGCAGCCGAAAGATCTCCACTGGGACGACGAGAAATATCGCGGCGACGCCTACGGCGCGTATGGCTGGGCCGTCTACGTCGCCGAAGTTTCGGTCGACCTGCGCACCGCCGAAGTCCGTGTCGACGATTTCGTCGCCGTGCAGGAGGTGGGCACGATCATCAACCCCGTGCTCGCCGCCGGACAAGTCGAAGGCGGCGTCGCCCAGGGCATCGGCCTCGCTCTCTACGAGAATGTCGTCTGGCAGCAGGGCCGCATGATCAACGGCCAGATGACCAACTACATCATGCCCACCTCGATGGACGTGCCGCCGATTCGCGTCTGGTTCGAGGAAGTCCCCTACGAGCGCGGCCCCGCCGGCGCCAAAGGCATCGGCGAGTTGCCGCTCGATGGCACCGCTCCCGCGATCGCCAACGCGGTGGCGCACGCCACCGGCGTTGACATCCGCCGCATCCCGGTCACGCCCGAAGTCCTCGCCGAAATGCTGGAGGCGGTGCATGCCTAGCGCCGCGCGCACCGTCCGCGTCGACTGCGAGGTGAACGGCAAGGCGGCCTCCTTCGAAACCCATCCGATGGCCCGCCTCCTCGACGTGCTGCGCGAAGCGCTCGGCCTCACCGGCACAAAAGAAGGTTGTGGCGAGGGCGAATGCGGCGCGTGCGCCGTTGAAATCGATGGCGCGCTCGTGAATAGCTGCCTCGTCCCCGCGGTTCACGCGGAGGGCGCGAAAATTCGCACGATCGAGGGCGTCTCGCGCGGCGAGCGGCTCGATGCCGTGCAGCAGGCTTTTCTCGCGCAGGGCGGCGCGCAGTGCGGCATCTGCACGCCCGGCATGATTCTCGCGGCGGAAAATCTCCTGGCCCGCCATCCTCAGCCCACCGACGCGGAAATCCGCGAAGGCCTCGCCGGAAATCTTTGCCGCTGCACCGGCTACATGAAGATCTTCGAGTCCGTGCTCGCAGCATGCCGTGAGGGCGAGCGCCAGCCGTGAGGTCGTATCTTCCGGCCTACGATTTGGCCACGCCGCGCGACCTGTCCGATGTCCTCCACCGCATCGCGCGCGAGCCGGGCGTATGGAAGCCCTTCGCGGGTGGAACCGACCTGATGGTCCTGCTCGAGGCCGGAAAACTGGCGCACAAGAAATTCGTCAGCATCTGGAGGCTGCCGGAATTGCGCGGCATCGAGACCGCGCCCGATCACGTGACGCTCGGCGCGCTCACCACCTACACCGACGTGCGCCGCCATGCCACCCTCGCCGCCGAATTCCCGTTGCTCGCCCGCGCCGCCGCCGAGACCGGCAGCATCGCCACGCAAAATCGCGGTACTCTCGGCGGCAACATCGCCAACGCCTCGCCCGCCGCCGATTCCCCGCCCGCCCTGCTCGCTTACGATGCCGAGCTCGAAATCGTTTCCGCGCGCGGCGCGCGCTGGTCGCGTTACGATGGCTTTCATTCCGGCTACAAGAAAATGGACCTCCGCCACGACGAGCTCATCCGCCGCATCCGCCTCCCGCGCCCGCGCCAGGCCTGGAAGCACTATTACCGCAAGGTGGGCACTCGGCGAGCGCAAGCCATCTCCAAGGTGTGCTTCGCCGCTGCCGCGCTGGTCGACGCCGGCCGCGTGACCGATGTCCGCATCGCGCTCGGCAGCGTCGCGCCCGCGGTCGTCCGCGCCGCCGAAACCGAAAAACTGCTCCGCGGCGAACGCCTCTCGCCCGCGGTGCTGCGCGCGGGCCAGGAAGTGCTCGCTCGCGAAATCGCCCCGATCGACGACATGCGCTCGACGGCGATCTATCGCCGCCGCGTCGCGCAAAATCTGCTCGCCGAATTCGTCGAAATGCTGTCCCAATAGCCGATGCCGAATGCTCCGTCGCCTCCGATCCGCTCCGCCGCTCCTCCCGACCTGATCGTTCGCGGCACGCGGGTGATCGCTCCCGGAGGCGAGCGCGCCGCCGCGATCCACATTCGCGCGGGCTCGATTGTCGCGCTCACCGCGTTCGACGACGTTCCCGCCGGAATCCCGCTCCACGAAGCCGGCGATTCCGTCGTGATGCCGGGCATCGTCGATACGCACGTGCACATCAACGAGCCCGGCCGGACCGAATGGGAAGGCTTCTCGACTGCCACGCGCGCTGCCGCGGCCGGCGGCGTCACCAGCCTGATCGAAATGCCTCTTAACAGCATTCCCGCCACCACTACGGCTCCCGCGTACCGCGAGAAATTGGCTGCCGCGGGCCTGCCCGCCGAGGCGAGCCGGCTTTCGGTCGACGTCGGTTTCTGGGGCGGCGTCGTGCCCGGAAACGCCGCCGAACTAAGACCGCTGTGGAACGCAGGCGTCTTCGGATTCAAATGTTTCCTCGTGCCCAGCGGCGTCGATGAATTCGCATCCGTGAGCGAAAACGACCTGCGCCAGGCGCTGCCCGAGTTGGCAGCGATGGGCGCGCCGCTGCTCGTTCACTCCGAGCTGCCCGGCCCGATCGAAGCCGCCGTCGCGAATCTGCCGAAGGCCGCTTCCTCCCGGCGTTACGCCACATGGCTCGCCGCGCGCCCGCACGAAGCCGAAGACGAAGCCGTCGCCATGCTTATCCGGCTTGCGCGAGAATTCGCGGCTCGGATTCATGTCGTGCATCTTGCGTCGTCCCGTTCGCTCGCGCAGCTCCGGCAGGCCAAATCCGAAGGCCTCGCCATCAGCGTCGAGACCTGCCCGCACTATCTTTCGTTCGCCGCCGAAGACATCGCCGACGGCGCCACCGAATTCAAGTGCGCGCCCCCGATTCGCTCCCGTGAAAATCGCGAAAAGCTCTGGGCCGGCCTCGGCGACGCCACGATCGACTTTATCGCCACCGACCATTCGCCCTGCCCGCCCGCGCTCAAGCTGCCGGACGAGGGCGATTTCCTCCGCGCCTGGGGAGGCATCGCGTCTCTGCAGCTCAGCCTTCCCGCCGTATGGACGCAGGCCCGCTCGCGCGGCTATCCTGTCTCGCGCCTCGCCGCCTGGCTCTGCGAGGGTCCCGCGCGTCTCGCGGGCATCGAAGCGCGCAAAGGATCGATCGCGGTGGGCGCCGACGCCGATTTCGTCATTTGGAATCCCGATGCGACGTTCCGCGTCGATGCGGCCCGGCTCCATCATCGCCATAAGGTAACGCCGTACGCGGGACGCGAGCTTGCCGGCGTCGTCGAGACCACTTTCTTGCGTGGCCGCAAAATCTTCGAGCGCGGAGAATTCACCGCTCCGCCTGCAGGGCAAGTGATGCGCCGGGGAGCCGAATGAACGATTTCACGCATCTGGTCGATCTCGCCGCCGAAGCGCTCGGTGGCCGTGCCGTCGCCGTCAACGATGAATTCTTCGCGCCGAAGGAAAACCTGCTCAAGCCGGCGAAGCCCGTTTTCATCGAGGGCAAATTCACGGCGCAGGGCAAATGGATGGACGGCTGGGAGACGCGCCGCCGCCGCACTCCGGGCCACGACTGGTGCGTCATCCGCCTGGGCCTGCCCGGCAGGGTTCGCGGCGTCGTCGTCGACACCAGCTTCTTCAAGGGCAATTATCCCGAGCGCTGCTCGATCGAGGCCTGCGACCTCGGCGCCGCGCCATATAAGAATGAAAACCAATCCGTGTCGAGCGAGCAGCTCCCGTGGGTCGAGCTCTTGCCGGAATCCCCGCTTGCCGGCGACACCCAGAACCGGTTCGAGATCGACCGCCCCGGCCGCTTCACGCATTTGCGGCTGAACATTTTCCCCGATGGTGGCGTCGCGCGCCTGCGCGTCCACGGCGAGGTCGCGCCCTTGCCCGGCCACGACTCGCGCGCCGAATTCGATCTCGCCGCCGTCGAAAACGGCGGCCGGATCATCTCGTCGAGCGACCAGTTTTTCGGCGAGCCGCTCAACATGCTGATGCCCGGTCTCGCGCGCAACATGGGCGAAGGCTGGGAGACGCGCCGCCGCCGCGGACCGGGCCACGACTGGGCGATTGTCAGGCTCGCCGCGCCCGGCACGATCCAACGCGTCGAAGTCAGCACCGCGCATTTCAAGGGCAACTTCCCCGAAAGTTGCGCCGTCGACGCCTGCTTCGCCGCCCCCGATCCCGGATCGAGCCTCGACGCGCTTACGGAATGGAGGCTGTTGCTACCGAAAACTCTTCTGAAGGCGAACGCGCGCCATATTTTTCGCGAAGAGCTGCGAGCCGTCGGTCCGGTCACGCACGTCCGCTTGAATATCTACCCGGACGGCGGCATCAGCCGCTTCCGCGTTTTCGGCGTGACCGATGCGCCCAAGCCGGCGGCCATCGCCGCCGAGCCGGGCGCGGAGGGCCCCGCTTCAAGCTCCATCGAGCGCTTCAACGGGCTACCCCCCGCGCAAGCGAGCAAAGCGCTTCTCGATTGCTGCGGCTCCCGCGCGTGGGTCGCGGCGGTGATGGCGCGCCGTCCGTATGGCAACGAAAACGATCTGTTCGTCGCGGCCGACGCGATCTGGTCCGGCCTCGCCCGTCGCGATTGGCTCGAGGCCTTCCGCCATCATCCCCCGATCGGCGCGGGGAAAGCCGCGGCGCAGCAATCCGCGGAAGCGAAAAAGTGGTCCGCAGGCGAGCAGTCCGCCGCGCAGCAGGCGCCTGCCGGGACGCTCGCCGAGCTGGCCAAAGCGAATCTCGAATACCAGTCGAAATTCGGCTACGTCTTCCTGATTTGCGCCACCGGAAAATCCGCGGACGAAATTCTCTCCGGCCTGCGCAAGCGCCTGGCCAACAATTCGCGCGCCGAGCTGCAGGTAGCCGCCGAAGAGCAGCGCAAAATCACGCGCCTTCGCCTCGATAAACTCCTGAAAGCGCTGGAAGGTGCCCCAACGATATGAGCGAAATCACCACGCACGTGCTCGACACATCGGTCGGCCGCCCGGCTGCGGGCGTTAACGTCACTCTCGACGCCCGCGAAAGCGCCGGATGGAAACGGATCGGCGGCGGCGCCACCGATGCCGATGGCCGCCTGCGCGATCTTTCGCCGCAGCCCTTGCCCGCGGGCACCTATCGCCTCACCTTCGACACGCGCGCCTATTTCGCGTCGCGTCAAACCGCGAGCTTCTATCCCGAGGTCTCCATCGTCTTCGAAATGACCGACCCGGCCGCCAAATATCACGTTCCGCTGCTGATCAGTCCGTACGGCTATTCCACGTATCGAGGGAGCTGACAGGTGACCATCCGTCTCGGGCAGAACGACTACGGCAAGTCGCGCGTGCGCCTCCTGCGCGTCACGCACCGCGAGGGCAAGCACGAAATCAAAGAACTCACGCTCGCCATCCGCCTCGAAGGCGATTTCGAGACCGCGCACACCCTTGGCGACAACGCCAAGATCCTGCCCACCGACACGATGAAGAACACCGTCTACGCGCTCGCCAAAAAGCACCCCATGGGCGCCGCCGAAGCCTTCTGCGCCGTCCTCATCGAGCACTTCCTCGGGCGCAATCCGCAGGTCGAGCGCGTTCACGTCCAATCCGTCGAGCATCTCTGGGCACGCATCGCGCCCCGCGGCAAGCCCGATCCCTACTCCTTCGTCCGCACCGGCGAGGAAAAACGCACCGCGCTAGCGAGCGGCACGCGCGCCGGCACCACTCTCCGCGCCGGCGTGAAAAATCTCATCGCCATGAAGACCTCCAAGTCCGCCTTCGAGGGTTTCATCCGCGATTCCTACACCACGCTCCGCGAAGACCGCAATCGCATCCTCGCCACCGCCATTCGCGCCGACTGGATCTACGCGCAACCCAAACTCGATTTCGACGCCACCTGGACCGAAGTTCGCCGGGTGCTCCTCGAAACCTTCGCCGCCCACGACAGTCTCTCCCTGCAGCACACGCTCTACGACATGGGGAAGGCCGTCCTCGATCAATTCCACGCCATCCGCGAAATCCGCCTCTCGCTCCCCAACAAGCACTACAGTCTCGTTGACCTCTCGCCCCTCGGCCTCACCAATCCCGGCGAAGTCTTCCTCCCCACCGACGAGCCTCACGGCCTCATCGAAGCAACGCTCCGCCGCGATTAGAAACCCATCCGGCGATCTCCAACGGGGCGCGTAGCAGTCGGAGCCTGCCTGTCAGGCAGACGCTCCAGCAACCACGCAGCCCTCCCAAAAGATTCGCCCGTAGCGGCGCTGCTTGCTGCGCCCTTTCGAAGCCACGCATGTTCGCACTTCACTTCCTCCGCGCCGCCACAACCTTCGCAAACGACCCGCCGCGAATCTCCGCCCCCGGCAATCCCGTCAATGATTCCGCCTCGCGCTCCGTCACCGCCCCGCAATCGACCGCGCGCAACACGTACGCGAGCAGGCCCTGCCCGGTAGCCGCGTCGTCCGCCACTTCCCCGCCCGAAGGCTGCGCACCCTTCTCGATCAACGCGCGCAATCGCGCCGCGGCCGGCTCCAGGCTCTCCAGAAAAAACGAGTACACCGCCGCGTAGCGCGTCGCCAATTGCGCCGGATGCAAATCCCATCCCTGATAAAAGCCGTTCACGAGCGAATGGCGCACGTCGCCAAAATGCAATTTCCACGCCGCGTGCACCGCCGCGCGATTCTCCTCGATCTCGCGTCCCGTCAGTCCGGTCCCGCCCGCGGCCCGGTGGACCGGCGCCGGCAACACGTTCGTCCCGCCGTCCGAAAGCTGCACGCCGGTGCCCGCAAGCGACACCTGCATCACGTCCCTCGCGAAATCGCACGCCGGATGGAGCATGCCCTGGTGCGCGGCGGTGATCCCGCAAGCGGCCGTGTAGTCGTAGACTCCCAAGTGCACGCTGCCGCACCGCCCTCTCCCCGCGTCGACCAGCGGCAAAAGACTCGCCTCGCCCCGCTCGTTGATCACCGCTTGCGTCGTCTCGATCATCAATTCGATCCGCAGCGTTTCGGGCGCGAGCCCGAGCAGCCTTTCGAGGTGATCGCAGGTCTTCGCCAGCGCGGCCACCTCCCCGGGCACGTAGACCTTCGCCAGGTTGATGAAAAACTTCGCCGGAAATTTCCCGCGTGCCCTCGTCGCCAGCTCGGTCAGCAGCAGATCGATCGTACGCAGGCTCCGCGCGCGCAAATCCTCGCTGAAAGGCTTGGTGCGAATCCCGATCGTCGGCATCGCGCCGCCCGCTTCGATCGCCGCGGCAATTTCCGCGGCCGCTGCCAGCGCATGTCCGTCTTCCTCCTCCCAGGGACGATTCCCGTAACCGTCCTCGAAATCCAGGCGCAAATCCTCTACCGGCGCACGCGAAAGCCGCTCCCGCACGCGCGCGTAAACCGTATGCGCCAACCACGCCGCCCGATCCTCTTTTCGCGCCGATTCCGGATCGGCCGCAATCGCCTCGCCGAGGTTCGCGACGGCGCCGGGCGCTGCGGGCAGCCGTTCCGCGCCCGCCAGCCCGACCGCTTTCGCGAACGTGACGAAGTCCGGCGCGTATTCGTCGAGCGACCCGAGCGCCTCATCGCCAAGCGCTCGGACGAGATCGCGCCGGAACGCGTCGCCCGCGCAGTAGTACGTGTGAATCGGCTGCCGCCCGCCCGTCGCTCCCGGATAGCGCCCGCGAAACGCGGCATGCTCCCGGTCCAACCCCCCGGAGATTTCGCGCAGCAACACTTCGGTCAAGCTCGTTTTCGTCGTCGTGGTCATGTGGTGGTGGGGCCGTCGCGGCCCGGCGACACATTGTAGTGCGGTTTCAGCGGATTCACGGAATCTTGTCCCGCTTCGACCCTGCCTGTTCATCGCGCAGTCGCCGCCTTTCCTACCCGCATTCCTGTATGCCTACACGCTTCGTCGCGTCCTTTTACCTGTTTCGCTCGATAGTCCGCGTCCGCATATGCGTCTATCGTCGACGGAGTCGCATCGCGGGGACCAACTCTGAAGCCGCATCCACATCAAAGCGGCGACCTCAGGTCTGCACGCAGCTCCGCGGTTGAAATACGCTGCGACTGCGCCGCAGGAGGCACAAAAGATGATTGTTCGCTTCTTCAGATCACGATGGATTCTGGTATCCGCAGTACTCGCGTTTTCGCTCTCCCCTGCACTCGCGCCGGTCGTCGCCGCGCCGCGAGCCGCAGCCCAAACGCAGGCGGACAACACCGGCGAAAACAAAGATCAGCCGAACCCCAACGCTGACCAGCAGAAAATGAATCCGGCCGACCGTGCCATCACGCAAAGCATCCGCAAAGCGATCTATAAGGACCGCACCCTTTCCACCTACGCCCACAATATCAAGATCATTACGCAAGACGGCAAGGTCACTCTTCGCGGTCCCGTTCGCTCCGGCGAGGAGAAGGCCAACATCGAGGCCAAGGCCGTCGGCGTGGCCGGGCCCGGCAACGTGACCGACGATCTCGAGGTCGCGCCGGCCAAGTAACTCTGCGCCAGATCGATTTCGGCGCATTCAAAAGGAGAACGCCAATGGCAGACAAGAAAGTGGGAGTCTTCGGAATCTATTCGACGCGGGACGCGGCCGAAAACGCTACCGAGATCCTGATCCGCTCTGGTTTCGCGCCCGCTGATATTTCGGTCCTCCTGCCGGAAAGCCTCAGCGGTCCCACCGGCATGGGAACGGAGAAGGCGACCAAAGCTCCGGAGGGCACGGCTGCCGGCGCCACCACCGGTGGCATCATCGGCGGCACTCTCGGCATCCTCGCGGGCGTTGGATTGCTCGCGATTCCCGGGCTCGGTCCCTTCATCGCCGCCGGGCCTGTCATGGCGGGCCTTGCCGGCCTTGGAGTCGGGGGAGCGGTCGGCGGTTTCGCCGGCGCGCTGATCGGCATGGGCATTCCCGAGTTCGAAGCTAAGCGCTACGAAGGCCGTCTGCAGTCCGGCGGGATCCTTCTCTCGGTGCATTGCTCCACATCCGACGAAATCAAGCGCGCCAAGCAAGCCATGACCATCACCAACGCGGAGAACATCTCCTCCACCGGCGAATCCGCCACCGAAAGCAAGCCTCGCAAGGCGGCACGTGCAGCACGCACCACAAGCTAGCCGATTCCAAACGGCGCGCCGCTAACGGCGCGCTTCTGCCAACCCACGGCCCCATCCTTTCCGCGCGAGGGTGGGGCTTTCTGTCTGCGGACCAAACCCGCGCGTGACTTTCGCGTCCTCCGTGGTACAACATCTCGGCGCCGCAAGCGGGGACTCAGGCCTTGCGGCTGCCCCCGGTCGCCTAAAGGAGAAACGCGATGAAAAACGCTCTCGTCGGCATCGTTGCGGTTTTGTTGCTTGCACTGCTCGGCTTGCACTCCGCCGCCGGAGGAACCGACACGCAGCGCGAAGAGCAGGACCGCGCGCAGATCGACAAGCTCATGTGGCACTACACGCGCGCGCTCGACACGCTCGATCCCGATGCCTACGCCGCCACCTATACCCCCGACGGCCAATTCGGCGCCGGATCGAATGTGACCAAGGGTCGCGACGCCCTCCGCAAAATGATCTCCGATCTCCGCAAGACCAACGCCGACGCCGAAGCCAAGGGACAAAAGCGCCCTGCCATGTACCACATGGAGATGAACAGCTACCTCGAATTTATCGACAAGGATCACGCCCGCTTGCAGGGATACTGGCAGACGGTCTTCGCAGGTCAGGGTCCCACGGTCCCGGTCCGCGTAGCCGCAGCCGGCCGCGAGATCAATGAAATCGTGCGCCACGACGGCGAGTGGCTCATCCAGTCCCGCGACGTCGCACCAAAGGACTAACCGCCAAGCCCGCTTTCTAGGTTTCTAGGACTGGGGCTGAAGGTGCGGGCGTCCTCGACGGCCACCCGCATTTCCGATCTAGGCAACCAAGGAACTTAGTGTAGGGGCGCTGCTCGCTGGGCCCCTTCGAAGCCCCGCATGTGCCCCATCGATCGGTCAACGATTGGCACACAGGGCCTAAGGCAAAGCCATCCTCGGCGACCACTCGGATTGCGATCTAGGCAACGGGGCACCGATGCAAGCGACTTTCCGTAGGGGCGCTGCTCGCTGCGCCCCTTCGAAGCCCCGCATGTGCCCCATCGATCGGTCAACGGAGGACGTTCGCATGGAAGAGTGGAACAGCAGAGCCAAGCCCGCCCCGAATTTCTCAGTGGCTTCTAGCTGCCGCCACGGAGGGCGTCAGCTTTCGGCGGGCACCAGCTGCATGTGCGCTTCGATCAAAAGGTCCGGGCGAAGCCAGGATTCGTAGCGCACCAATATGCGCTTCCCGCCGCGCGCCAGAAACATCCATAGCCCGTGCATATATTCCAATTGGCAAAACAGATTGAAGACGGTGCGGAGATCGTTCGTGTCGGGCGCGCTGAGATCGTCGTAACGCGTCCCGATCAGCTCCTCGCGCGAATAGCCCACCAGCTCGCAAAACTCGTCCGACACGTACACGTAACGCCGGTCGAGATCGATCAGCGCGCGCAGCTCGCCCGCGACGATCGCCTCCGATTCGGACTTCTCTCCCGCCGAATGCCTCGATGAACCATTGCGACGCTCTTGCGATTCTGCCGACCCCGGCTGCAAACCATGCTGTTCCTTAGCGGACATCGTAAGGCCTCCAAGCCCTTCAATTTGGACTCGGAATCCGCATTCCAAGTTTCAGAAAAGTGAGCCCGGTGTGAAATTCGGTCCTAGGTATCGCGGAAACTCTGTGTGGTATCATCCGCCGCGTTCTCAATTCGTACCCCCGAAAACCGGAATGGGTCGCCTGCCCTGATTGAGCGGGCCATGCTCTCCGCCGGAAGGAGCCAGTTATGAATCGAGTGCTCGTCGCCACGTCCGCCGCCCTCTTGCTTTGCGTTCCGTTGATCGTGCCCGAACACGCTTCCGCCCAGGCCCCGCCCCCGGCGGCGAATCAGACTCCCATGCAGGCCGCCGGCGCGCCTCGCCCTGCGCCCGCGCCGCTGGCGATCCCCAATCCCCACTATGTGTCGATCGAGATGGAAATCGATGTCGACCGCCCTGCGGCCGAAGTGTGGAAGCGCGTCGGCAAATTCTGCGACATCGGCGAATGGTTTCAGCTCCCGTGCACGATTCTTTCGGGCACCGACGGCGAACTCGGCGTCGTCCGCTCGATCGGCAACGAAGTGATGGTCGGCAAAACCGAGCTGTCTTACACCTACACTCAGCCCGTTCGCGAAGGGCAGCCTTACAACCTCTATCACGGCACGCTCGAGGCCCGGCCCGTCACCGCGGCCACTTCCAAGCTCGTCTACACGCTCGTATTCGACAATTCGATGCTGGCCGACGACGCCGCCCGCGACGCCGACATCGCCCGGCGAAAAACCGTCTTCATGAACGGGCTCAGGAACATGAAGATTCTCGCCGAAGGCGGCACCTTGCCTCCGCGGCAGGCCCCCGGACCAAGGTAACCCGCGCCTCCGCGCCCACGGCCGCCGCACGCCCGCGAGTTGCCGGTTTCGGTTCTCTCGGGCGATTATCGGCTTGCGCTTTGCCCGTGCATGGCATTCAATCTATTCGGGCGATGGCTGTGCCGCAGTCAGTGTGTTGCGGAACCTGAAGCGACGGTTTTCTGCTCACCCATCTTGGCTGCGTCGCAAAGATAATCGGGCACCTTTTCCCCAGAGAGAAAATGCAGACACTCAAGATACTTGTCGTCGATGATTTCGAATTGTTTCGCCGCTCCCTCCGTTTCATCCTTGGGCAAAGGCCTGAGTTCCAGGTGGTCGGCGAGGCCGCGGACGGCCTGGAAGCCGTAGAGAAAGCGGCCGAACTCCGGCCCGACCTGGTCCTCCTCGACGCGGGTCTCCCAAAGCTCAGCGGCATCGACGCCGCCCGGCAGATTCGTCAGCTCGCGCCCGAATCCAAAATCATCCTGATGAACTACGAATCCGATTCCGATCTCGTCCAAGAGACTCTGAGCCTCGGCATCTCCGGCTACATCGTGAAGACGAGCGCCGCCCGGGAACTCCTCCCGTCGGTCGAAGCTGTCATCCGGGGAGAGCGGTTTTGCAGCATCGACCTCGCCGATCGCGTCCGCACCGAAGTGAATAGTCACGCGCACTTCAGCTTCGAGATCGACCCCGAGAACAAAATCTTCCGCGCCAAGTTCCACGGGCCGGTCACCTCCGAAACGATCAAGGATTTTTACCGCGCCTCGACCGCGGCTGCCATGCTCGCCGTGGAATTCCGCGGCAGCATCGCCGATTTCTCCGGAGTCACGCGCGTCCACGCCACGCCCAACACGATCCGCGAAGTGGCGGCGCTGCCGCCCGCCGATCCCGTCGCCTCGCGCCCGCGCGTCGTGGTCGCCCCGAATTCCGCGATCCTCGCCCTCGCCCGTCTCTTTCAGTTCATCGGAAAGGCGACGCGTCCCAACCTTCACGTCGTCCGGAACCTGAATCAGGCGTTCGCGCTGCTCGGAGTCACCGCGCCCCGCTTCGAACCGATTCTCCCCCAAGCCTTCGCCGGCGAACCTCAACCCGCTGAACTCGCAAAGCTCGCCTACTCGTTGTAACGCGAATGCGCCACCAAGCGTCCATGACGCAGTAACGCGCGCCTTCACGTGGCGCACGGATTCCAATCGGGGGGATCGCCCATGAAACGCATCCGGACGGCTTCCATAACAATCGCCATCGCGCTCGTCGCAGCAGCCTCGCCGGCCGTCGCGCAGATCACGCGCGCCCGCGTCACGGGCGGCACCGTCGCCGGGACCGTCGTCGACGGGCTCTCGGAATTCAAGGGCATACCGTTCGCGGCTCCGCCCGTGGGTGCGCTCCGTTGGAAGGCGCCTCAGCCGGTCGCGCCCTGGCACGGTGTTCGTCAGACCATCGCCTTCGGCCCCGCGTGCATGCAAAGATCCGGAGCCACCAGTCAGGCGCCCACAACGCCCAACAGCGAAGATTGCCTCTATCTCAACGTTTGGACTCCCGCGAAATCCTCGCACGAGAAGCTTCCCGTGATCGCCTGGATCTACGGCGGCGGCTTCGCGGGCGGCTCGACCAGCGCTCCGCTCTATGACGGCACGCACTTCGCGCAGAAGGGCGTGGTGTTCGTCAGCATCGCCTATCGCGTCAACTCCTTCGGCTTCCTCGCCACGCCGGAGCTCAGCCGCGAAAGCGGCCACGGATCGGGCAACTACGGCCTGCTCGACCAAATCGCCGGTCTCGAATGGATCCGCGCGAACGTCGCGAAATTCGGCGGCGATCCAACCAAGGTCACGCTGCTCGGCCACTCCGCCGGAGGCTTCTCGGTCAGCATGTTGGCCGGCTCGCCCGTGGCCAAGGGCCTGTTTCGCGCGGTGATCTCCGAAAGCGGCGCCAACTTCATGCCCCCCGCAGATTCAACCTGGGGCGGTTCATCGATCCAAACGCTCCGCGCGTCCGAAGCGGCCGGCGAAAAGTGGCTGAAGAGCCTGGGCGTCTCGACGCTCGCAGAGGCGCGCGCCCTGCCCGCCGAGAAACTCCTGAACTCTCCGGGGCAGCCGCGTTTCTGGCCGCCTGTCGACGGCTACGTTGTCACCGGCGACCAATACCAGCTATGGAGCGATGGTCACTTCAACGACACGCCCATTCTCGTCGGCGACGTCTCCGACGAAGCGGCCGGCTTCGGCGTCCGCAAGACCGATCCCGCCGCCTTCGAATCGATGGTTCGCGGTGGATACGGAAAGGAAGCGGACGACATCCTCGCCGCCTATCCGCACGCCACCGACGCGGAAGCCACTCGCTCCGGCACGCAACTCAGCAGCGACACGATTTTCGATTGGGGCCAGTACACCTGGGCGCGCCTCGAATCTTCGCGCGGCAAGCACCACGCCTACGTCTATTACTTCGACCGGCCCACCGCGCGCGATCCCAACGGCTCCGGCCACGGCCAAGAAGTCGCCTACGTGTTCGGAAATCTCGGCGCGCCGGGTCGCCCCGCGCCAACCGACGAGGACCTCGCCCTCTCGCGGCAGATGCAAAGCTACTGGATCAACTTTGCGACCAGCCTCGATCCGAACGGCCCGGGCCTGCCGTCCTGGCCCGCCTTCACCGAAGCCGACCCGCTCGTGATGCGCTTTGGCGTCGATCCTGGCCCGGCGACGATACCTCACCTCGACAGGCTGAAGGTGCTCGACACGTACTACACGTGGCGCCGCGCCGGCTCCAACTAAACGTGTAGCCGCCGCGCGCGAGCCGTCGTCACGGCTTCGATCCCGCGCTGCGAAGTTATCGTAGAGGCGTTGCTCGCCGCGCTCTCCTCATTGCCGCGGCCCGCGCTCCGGTTCGACGAACGCCGCCGCTACCGCATCCATTCCGCGAAAGCACATGGTCCCCCGATTCCGGGCCCCCCGGCTCCTAGGTGCAGATTCGGTCGAGGGACGACAGGCACAGACAATCCTGTCTGTGCTCTTACGATCTGCTCCCGGCCTCAGTGGCACAGACAATCCTGTCTGTGCTCCGAGACCGTCGCACGCGCTCTCCGCTTTCGTTTCGCCGCGCAACCAACGAAAGCTCCGTAGGGGCGGGTTTCAAACCCGCCCGCCGTTGGCACCGCCCGCCCCGCCTCCACGCAGCCGTCTTTGCTCAGTGGCACAGACAATCCTGTCTGTGCTCCTAGCGTTCGCCACTTTCGTTTCGTCCCACAACCAACGAAAGCTCCGTACGGGCGGGTTTCAAACCCGCCCGCCTCCGGCACCGCCCGCCCCGCACTTTTCTGGCACGTAGCGCCGGCGTCCCGCCGGCTCTCGCGCTTCAGCTTTAAACGTAGCGCCGTCTCCTTCCAGCCCGGCATCTTCGCCTTCCGCGCAGTTCGTAGCGGCGACCTTCAGGTCGGCGCCTTGCATTCGGGATTCGCGCGGTCCCCGGCTCCGGCCCAGCCGGAAGCAAAAACCCTCACCGACCCGAATCGTCCTCCGCATGGCCTCGCGCGATGCGCGCTCGCGAAACGCGCGAAGCGCGTGACATACCATAGCCCACCGGCGCAAGCCGTGGGAACCGACGCGCAAACGCCCCCAGCCCGCCCAGCGGGCGCAAGACCGACAAGTCCCCACGCCGCGCAATGGAGACCCGAATTGTCATCCCGCCTGCCCTGACGAAGGAAGGGACAGAGGCCGTCTTCCGGCCGACGAGGGATCTGCTTCTAGCTCTCCAGACGTGAACGTACCTTCCGGCCCGGCATCTTTGCCGCAGTACCTCGCCATTCTTCCGTAGGGGCGGGTTTCAAACCCGCCCGCCGTTGGCGCCGCCCGCCCCACACTTTTCTGGAACGTAGCGCCGGCGTCCCGCCGGCTCTCGCGGTTCAGCCTTAAACGTAGCGCCGGGTCCTTCCAGCCCGGCATCTCGGTTTGTCTGTTGTTGTTTCCGTGCGGCCAGGTGGAAGCGCGGGGCTTTCAGCCCCGCGAAAAACCGCGCCAAAATCCGGGCTTCAGCCCCGGGACTTGTCCTAAGGGTGAGCCTGCCCGCGCACCCTTCTGAGAACCGAAGGGCTGCGGCACCCCGTGAAGGGTTGCACTCGGCCTGATTGAACTCGGGTGCAATGCGACCGTGCGCGGCGGAATTAGACGATGTCAAAACTCAGGTTGCCGTGCAGCGTTCGCCACCCGCCAATGCGGCCCGAATTGTCATCCCGACAGAGGCCGTCTTCGGCCGACGAGGGATCTGCTTTGGCTCTTCAGACGTAACGTACCTCCTAGCCCGGCATCTTCGCCTTTCCTGCCGCCGCTCATGTATATCACCCCGGTCTCTGCGCTGATACATTTCGCTCGAAAGGTTTGAACGTAGCGCCGGGTCCTTCCAGCCCAGCACTCTTCCCCCCGGCCCGACTCGTGCTATAACTTGCGGCGGAATTACGGTCCCAGCGCGACATTTCCTAGCGCTCATTGTGTGTGACTATGTCCTCGCAAACGTTAGGTAATGCCAGTCGGTGGCTTTTGGCAGCGCTCGCATGCTTCTTGAGTCTCTCCTTTGTGTACTTATGGATGGTGTTAACCCCCGTCGTCGAAGGTCCGCCCGCCCGTCTGCTTTGCGCCGCTCGTTTTCCAGCGATGCGCGCGGCCGTCGACCTCATGACCTTTATTACGCTTTTCTCCGTGATCGCGATCTGGATTTTTTCCAGTTCTTTCGCGGTAGGCTTCGCTGCGCGCAGTTCATCTATCGCCCGGTGGCGGTGTGCCGTCGGGCTGTGGCTGCTTCTCGTCTGCGCGCTCGTCTGGTGGGGGCATCCGTTGGCGTCGGCCAGGTTCTCGCGCTTCACCGTCGTTAGCGCGCTGGCAGTTGCCACCGCGGGTATCGCGTGGTCGTTTCGACTCAAGCGTCGTTTTCTGCCGATCTTCGCGGCCCTCGTTTCGATAGCTGTGCTTTGCACACCCAGCTGGGTCGCATTCGCCAAAGCAAAACCCGACCCGCCTGACGCTCGGCGGCTCTGGTCCGTGCGACTCGAAAATTGGGATACTCTCGGCATAAACACTTCGCCTGGCGCGCAGGGTTGGAACGTCATGGTCACTTCGGATCGCGTCGTGATCGTCTATCAACCTGTGGTAAGTCGGCGCAACGAGTCGACGTACCGTCTCGTTTCCCTCGATCTGCGGTCCGGCAACATCACGAGCGCCCTCGAATTCGTGGGCACATGGGGGCCTATGCCGGAGCTTCACCTTGCGAGTGACGGAAGGCCGATGCTCGCGCACTCCCGATTTTTTTCGGCAGCCGCTGTCTCAGGCGCGCCTTCGGGTTCGAGCGGCACTCCGTGGCCGCTGGAGCCCGGAGACACTCCCTTCGATCCTCACAGTCTCCGGCCAACAGGCGATAGTCTTCCATGGTCGGAACCGCCACCGGTTTCCGGCGCGGCCGGCAGCTTCTTCAATCGCAATGTCAGATGGAATGGACAGTTCGGACGGTTCGCCGCTGCCTCGCCCGACGGGAGACGATACGCGTTCGAATTCAGTGATAGCCGGGGGGATTTTCCCGAAACTCTCTACGAATTCTTTCTGATCTACGACGCGGCCGACGACGCGCCCATCGCAACGGTGCGCATCAAGGACCTGCCGAACGATCAGTCCTGGTTCGCCTTCGATTCGAACGGTCAATACTTCGTCGCTGGAGGCCCCAATACTCTGAGTCTCTACACGACCCCCTGACCGAACGAACCACATCAGAGGAAAAATTGGCGGATGAGCCTGTAAGCCGGATTCTGTTCGCCGCGCGTTCCACTCGCTGACTTGCGTCAGCGGCAGCGCGCGCAACGCGGCGATCATTCCTCTAGGTCCCGGATCGCTCCGGGACTCCAGCAGCCTACCCGAGGGTCAGAGCGCGCCGCTCTTTCAAGCAGCGCACATGCGGGCCGGGCCAGCCCTCCCCTCCTATTTGGCCTTGCTCCACGCGGGGTTTTCCGTGCCCCCGGCATTACTGCCGGGGCGGTGGGCTCTTACCCCACCTTTTCACCCTTACCAGATGCGCTCGACCGAGAGAGACCTGCCTCCGGTTTTGCCGAAGGCCGGCCGCCGAGGTGCGAACTCACCGGCGGTTTAATTTTCTGTGGCACTTTCCGTAGTCGCCGTGGCGACCCCCTGGCGTTACCAGGCGCGTTGCCCCGCCGCAGCCGGCTCTTGCGAGCTCGCTGCAGCCGGAGTCCGGACTTTCCTCCCGTCCGCTCGCTCGCGCGAGGGACCGGCGATCACCCGGCTCATCCGCCAACCCAATTATACGATGGCCGCTCGCGGCCCCACAATCTCGCTCCGTCCCAATTTCCCGCTGCGCGGCGTCTTCGTGGATGCGCGAATGCGCGACGGTTTGTCGCTGGAAGCGCGAGCCTTCAGGATCGCGAAAAAGCGCCTCGATGATTCGGCTTTAGCCGCGGGGGTTTTCGGCCTTAGGGGGTCGGAGCTTTAGCTCCGACATTAAGGCAGACAAGAAAGGGGGCTTCAGCCCCTGAAGACACTCTCCCAGTCCGCCGCGAAGATTGTTGAGACAAACTCCAGCTCGTTTATACTCGGCGCATCCGGCGGTCCGCTCGGCGTCCTCGAGCGGCCGGAGCCAAGCCACCATGAGCGTTCGCGTTCGCATCGCCGCCCTCACGCTTCTCCTCTGCGCCTTCGCGTACTTTTTCTGGGCGCACACGCCGCAGCCCTGGACGTGGATGCAAACTCTCGGCCTGTGCATGATGCTCGCCGGCTTCCCGCTCTGGCTCGTCGCGCACATCGAGCTCGGCGCGTCGTTCGGCGTCACCGCGCAAGCCCGCGCGCTCGTCACGCGCGGCCTCTACGCGAAAATTCGCAGCCCGATTTATCTCTTCGGCTCGATGGGAATTGCCGGAGCGATGATCTTCGAGGGGCGGCCGCTGCTGCTGCTCGCGTTCGTCATTTTGATTCCGCTGCAAATCGCGCGCACCCGCAAAGAGGCGCGGGTCCTCGAGGCGAAATTCGGGGAAGAGTACCGCAACTACGCCCGTCGTACCTGGATCTAGCCGCCTCGTCTCGCGCTCTCGCGCAAAATTGCCCAAAAGAGGATTTTCCCCGCATTCAAGGCGGCTTTAACTGCGCAACGGGAGCAAAGTGCTTGCTCTCGTTGCCGCAGGTTTTGCATGGCGAATCCAAAGCGAATCCCGCCGGCGCGCCATCCGAGAAATTTTCAGGCGGAGAGAAGTTTGTCGAATTGCGCTTCGTCGAGGATGGGAACTTTCAGCGACTTGGCCTTCTCGAATTTCGAGCCCGGGTCGGCGCCGACCACCACGTAGTTCGTTTTCTTGCTCACGGACGAGCCCGCTTTGCCGCCGTGCGCGGCGACGAGCGCCTCGGCTTCCTCGCGCGAGCGTTTCGTGAGCGTCCCGGTGAAGACGAACGTCATCCCGGCGAAGCGCGAGTCCTTGAGCGCCGCGCGTTCTTCTTTCATGTTCACGCCGGCCGCGCGGAGGTGCTCGATCAGCTTGCGGTTCGCGGACTCCGCGAAAAAGTCGTGCACGCCTTCGGCGATCTTCGGGCCGACTTCGGTGACCTCGAGCAATTCCTCGCTGGTCGCGTCCTGCAGCTTCTCCATCGAGCCGAAATGCGCCGCCAGGAGCTGCGCGGTGCGCTCGCCAACGAACGGAATGCCGATCGCGTAAATCAGCCGCGCCAGGCTGTTTTTCTTGCTCGCCTCGATCTCGTCGAGCAGGTTTTGGGCCGATTTTTCGGCCATGCGCTCGAGCCCCGCGAGCGTTTCGAGATCGAGCTTGTAGAGATCGGCGAAATCGTTCACCAGCTTGTGCTCCAGAAGCTGCTCGACGATTTTCTCGCCCAGGCCGTCGATGTTCATTTCGTCGCGGCCGGCGAAGTGCAGGATCGACTCGCGGCGCCGGGCCGGGCAGGAGACGTTCACGCAGCGGTACGCAACCTCTTCCTCGGTGTGATGCACCCGCGTGCCGCAGATCGGGCATTTCTCCGGCATCTCGAACTCTTTTTCCTCTTCGCCGTGCTTCACCACTTTCAGCACGTGCGGAATCACTTCGCCGGCGCGCTCCACCAGCACCGTGTCCCCCGCGTGGACGTTGAGGCGCCGTACCTCGTCGAGATTGTGCAGCGTCGATTGAGTGACGGTGACGCCGCCGATCTGCACCGGCTCGAAAATCGCGTAGGGCGTCAGCACTCCCGTGCGTCCCACGCTCACGGCGATTTCCTTGAGCAGCGTGGTTTCCTGATGCGCGGGGTATTTGTAGGCGATGGCCCAGCGCGGCGCTTTCGAGGTGAAGCCGAGCTCGTTCTGCAGCGACACCTCGTCGACTTTCACGACGATCCCGTCGATCTCGTACGCCAGTTTTTCGCGCCTCTCTTCCCACCTCGAGATGTAGCGCTCGACTTCTTCGAGCGAGCGGCAGAGTTTCCAATCGTCGCTGGCCTTGAAGCGCAGCGTCGAGAGAGTCGCAAGAACTTCGGAGAGGCGTTTTTTCGCGGCGCGGCCGTCGACCAGCACGTAGTAGGCGAAAAAATCGAGCTTACGCGATTCGGTGATTTTCGGGTCGAGCATGCGGACGGCGCCGGCGGCCGCGTTGCGCGGGTTCGCGAAAATGCGCCCGCCCTGCTCGGCCTGCTGCGCGTTCAATTCCTGAAACGCCTTGTGCGTCATGATCACTTCGCCGCGCACTTCGAACGTGCCGTTGAGGCCGGCTTTTTTCAGCAGCGCCGGATCGATCGTCAACGGAATCGTGCGGATCGTTTTTACGTTGGGCGTGACGTCTTCGCCGGTGGTGCCGTCGCCGCGCGTCACTCCGCGCACCAGCGCGCCTTTTTCATAGAGCAGCGAAAGGCTCAGGCCGTCGAATTTATGCTCGGCGATGTAGTCGACTTTCTCGCGCCCGGTGAGATCGCGGACGCGGCGGTCAAATTCGCCGAGCGCCTCGAACGAGAACGCGTTGTCGAGGCTGACCATGGGCACCGAGTGGCGCACTTTCTGGAAGCCCTCGCGGGGCGCGCCGCCCACGCGCTGGGTGGGAGAATCGGGAGTCCGCAATTTTGGATTGTCGGCTTCGAGCTTTTTGAGCCGCTCCATGAGGCGGTCGAACCGGGCGTCGGAGATTTCGGGGTTGTCCGCGACGTAGTAGAGGTATTCGTGGTGGCGGATCTCCTCGCGGAGACGCTCAATCTCTTTGGCGGCGTCGCGCGCCTTCGCGGTTCCGGCCTTGGGCATGGAAACCTCAGCGGTAGAGAGTCGGTGCAAGCTCCGCGATATTATACAATGTGCGATTGCCGGTGGAATTTTAGGACGAAGGAATGCCCGACGGAATCAGAGACGCGGTGCTGATCTACAACCCGACGAGCGGACGCAGGCGCCATCGCCGGTTCGTCGAAATCGAAAAAGCGGCGAGCCTATTGAAAGAAGAAGGGATCGCGACCGAAATCGCGCCGACGACCGGCCCGAACAGCGCAACGCAGATCGCGCGGCAGGCGGTAGAACAGCGGCGCGGCATGGTGATCGCGTGCGGCGGCGACGGCACGATCAACGAAATCATCAACGGGCTGGCCGGCAGCCAGGTTCCCATGGCGCTGCTGCCGGCGGGGACGGCGAATATCCTCGCGAAGGAACTCGGCATTCCATGGGATATTCCGCACGCGGCGCGGTTGATTCCTGGCGGCACGGTACGGCGCATCGCGCTCGGCATCGCGTTCCCACTCAATGGCAACGCGTCCGAAGCAATGCCGCGCACGGGGCGATATTTCCTGTCGGTGGGCGGCGCGGGACCGGACGGGGCGATCGTCAACGGCGTGCATAAGGGGCTGAAGGACAGCACCGGCGTGGTTGCGTATTGGGTGGAAGGCGTCCGCCAGCTTTTCGGCTACAGCTTTCCCGAGATGCGCGTGCGCTCCGACGGGCAGGAACGCAAGGCGACGATCCTGATCGCGGGGCGGACGGTGAACTACGGCGGGCCATTCAAGATTACAACCGGCGCGAATCTTTACGAGGATTCGTTCGAGTTCCTGATCAATTCGGGGAAGAGCCGGCTCGAGTACCTCGCGTGCCTGCCTGCGATCTGGATGGGGAAGCTGCGCGAAATGGACGGGATCGAAATGTGGAAGTCGGCGGAAACGATCGCCGAGGCTGCGGGCAACGATCCCGTCTACGCGCAGGTGGACGGCGAGCCCGTGGGAAAATTGCCGATCCATTTCAAGATTGTGCCCGACGCGCTCTCGATCGTGGCGCCATCGTCTGCGCGCGGTTGATTTGCCTGCCTGTACGAGATGGCCTCATTTCGAGATTCGCGGTGGGTCAATCGTCCCTGCCGGGACTCAAATTCCTTTGCGCCAAGCCCCGGCACTGCGCTGCGCCTGCCTTGTCGGCAGGCGGCTTCGTGCCGGGCTATTTTCAATTGCGCCTCCGGCGCTTTCGGAAAAATGCGAGAGTTGGCGAATCTGAATTCCGGATGAGGCCGTCTGGGGCAATCGTTGCCGCACCGATTCTGGAAGGTCCGGCCCCTGAGACCGAAAGCCCGCGGCTGAAGCCGAATCGTCAGGGCGCCGTTTCGCGAGGCTGAAGCCTCACGCTTCCGCCAGTAAACCGCCGCGCATTCGCGCATCCACCAAGAATCTACGCGTCCATGCAGACTGCAAAGGCGGTGACGCCAGTCTGCCCGTCAGAGTCTGCATTCTCACCAAGACGTTGGAGCCTCGCGCTTCCAGCTGCAGACCGCCGCGCATTCGCGCATCCACCAAGAATCCACGCGTCCATGCGGCCTGCAAAGGCGGCGACGCCTGTCTGCCCGCCAGAGTTTGCATTCTCACCGAGACGCCGAAGCGTCACGCTTCCAGCAGTAAACCGCCGCGCATTCTTCCTGGCGCGACGAACAACGGAAAGAACGCCGGCCGGGGGCTAGCGCTACGGGCTCACGCCGGCGGCAGAATTCCTGTAAGATCGCGCAGCCGTGGAACCGTTCACACACGCGTTCACATCGCTGGCGATCGCGCAGGCCGGGAGGGACCGGCTGCCGCGCTTCGGGACGGCGGTGCTGATCGTCGCCGGACTCGCACCCGATCTTGACTACGCGAGCTACGTTTTCGGTCCCGAAGCGTTTCTGCGATTTCATCGCACGGCACTGCATTCGCTCGCAGGCGCCGCTGTGACGGCCGGAGCAGTGGCAGCGGGCTTCTACATCGCCGACCGGCGCGTGCCCCCGAAGAAAAACATTCAGGTGAAAGCCGTCCGGCCGCTGACGTTTCTCGCGGCGCTGATTTTGAGCGCGGTGGGAGTCGCCGGGCACATTCTGCTCGACCTGGCCAGCGGCATTGGCGTGCAACTGCTTTGGCCATTTTATGGACACTGGTCGGCGTGGGACCTGGTGACCAATTTCGACTTGTGGATTCTGACTCTGCTCGTGCTGGGACTTCTCTTGCCGCTGCTTCTGCGGCTGGTGAACGAGGAGGTTGGCGCGCGGCAGCGCGGGCGCGGGAGCAGCGCGGCGGGGGTCGTGACGCTGGTGCTTGTGTCGGCATACCTCGGCGGACTGGCGGATCTGCACAGCCGGGCGATCGATGTCCTGCTGGCGCACGAATACCACGGGCGCGTGGCGCTTTCGGCCGGAGCGTTTCCCGAATCGTCGGCGCCATTCGACTGGTACGGAGTGGTGGTGACGGACAACACGATGGAGACCGCCGAGGTGCCGCTCGGGCCGGGGCGCGATTTCGATCCGCACATGAGCGAGACGCATTTCAAGCCCGAAGAGACTCCGCAGCTCGATGCGGCCGAGAGAACGGACGCGGCGACGCGCTTTCTCACGTATGCCCGATTCCCTTTCGCGACGGTGCGGCCACTCGAAGGCGACTACCGCGTCGAAATCCGCGACTTGCGCTTTCCGCCTGATGACACGGCACCCGCGAATATTTTCGTTCGCATCGACTTGAGCGGCGAAATGCAGCTTCGCCGACAAAGCTTCCGCTTCGAATCGTCCCCACATCCGTGACCTTCACGCATGTCCTGGGCGGCGCGATAGGGATTTACCATCGCGTCATCGAGGCGCGCTTCGAGCGCGGGATATTCTGATTGGCCATTATGATTTCGGTATGTATCGTCCCTTCCTTGTAGTTCTCGCGGCGCTGGTCTTCGGCGCCACATCCGCGCGGGCGCAGGACTGCGTTGCGGCACCGGGACCGAGAAGCTTGCTAAAGAATAGCGAGGCCGTTTTCGTTGGCACGGTAACCGGAGAAAGCAGCGGCACCTACAAGTTTCACGTCACGGAAGCATTCCGAGGCGTAACCAGCGATACATTCGAGGTCGAGGGCGTTCCGGGTGTCAGCTTCACCGGCTTCGAAAGCGGGAAGCAGTATCTGGTCTTCGCCTATACGTTCGCTCTCAAAGACGCAACGAAATATCATCTCGCCCGCGGTTGCGGATTCACTCGGGAGCTGAAGTATGCGCAGGCGGCTCTCGAACAGGTCCGTGCGGAAAAAAACGGTGGGCGCGTCGCGTCCGTGTATGGAATGCTGATGCGCACCTTCCCTGAAACACTGCGGTGGGATGAAACCTACGAGCGGGGATTGCCCGGAGTTGTCGTCCGCCTTCAATCGGGCTCAAAATCGTACACCTCGAAGACAGACGAAAACGGGGTATACGAGTTCGAACGCCTTCCGGCCGGAATCTATCAGGTTTCCGCCGACTTGCCGCCAGATCTTGCGCTCGGCGACAGGATTTCGGACAGGCCAGAGCTTTCGTTCGAACTGCCTCGCGATTCGTCCTTTCAATACGATCTCGACGCCTTGCCTACAGGCCGGATTCGCGGGCGCGTGGTTGGACCCGACGGAAAACCTCTAGCCGTCACATCCGTTGAACTGTATCGCGCCGATTTCTTCGCGCCCGATCGGCAGGGAGCCTTTGGCTCACAGGTTGACGGCAGACCATTCGATTTTTCCCGTCTTCCGCCCGGCGACTACGTTGTGGTCTTCAATCGACAGAATTTTACGTCCCCGGATGCACCGTTTCATCGGACGTTTTATCCTGGCGCGCCAGACGTTCAGGGCGCCACGTCGATTCATCTGTCGGACGGGCAGCAAATCTCCGATGCAGACATTCACGTGAAAGATCCAATTCCGACCCGCGCGATCACGGTACAGTTGCACTGGGACGGCCGCACGACCGCGGAATACTACCCACCACAGGTGACCGTCGCAGCCAGCGACTTACAGAATCCCATCGCGTTGAACGTTGGCCCCGACACCTACTCGGTGAATTTGTTTCTGACCGTGCGTTATACCCTTCGAGCCCGAACCTTCTGTCGATCGGGTGCGAAGGGAGCGATCGATACGCCCGCCGTGACGATTGAGGGCGCAGACGCTGCCGTCGCGAAAGTCGATCTGGCTTTCGGCGAAGGCGCGTGCCCGCCGAAGTAAGCCGCGAGTCGCCGACCCCGAATGGTTTCGCTACTCATCGCCCAGCGCCAGCCCGCGGCGAGACCTACTTGGAGTCTTGCGCCATTCGCAGCGAGCTATCGGCTTGCTGCTTGCAGGTGGCCTGGAAACTGCCGGGGACTTGCGCGCAGCGATTGAAGGCGTCGGCGGCTTCCTTGAAGCGGCCGAGATTCTCGAGATCAGCGCCCAGCACCAGAAGATCGGTGGGATCGGGATTGGCGACGCCGGCCATCGACTGCTGCATTTCCTTCAGCGAGTCGTCGTATTTCTCGCGGCGAAAATAGATCAGGCCGAGGGCGCTGTGGGCGATCGCGGCCTCCTCCGTCTTGTATTGCGCAAACATCTGATCGCTCATCGCGGAAGGCTTCTGGAGACCGTCCATCGCAACCATCGCGTGTTTCGCGTCGGCTTCGGCCCTGTCGAGTTTCTTGTCGCCGTCGGGATCATCGGGTTTGTAGACTCGCGGAATCACCCATCCCGTCAGCGCGAGCAGCGTCACGTCGTCGGGAAAGCGGGCCAAGCCCTTATCGGTCCAAGCATAGAAATCGCTCAGGGCCTGCTCCGTGTAGTAGGTTTGCGCGACTTCCTCGTAGACGGTCTCCGTGTAGCGATCCGACGGATATCTATTGATGAAAGCCTGCCCCAGCTTGATCTTTTTGTCCGCCTGCTGCATCGGCACTTTGTGAAACGCCCGGTAGGCGGCTTCCTCCCTAGGATCACCGAGATTCTGTTGCAGGTATTTCTCGGTTAAATCCTGGTTGGCCTGAGTGGCGTCCATCTGGGTGAGCGAGTTGTTGTTCACATTGGGGCTATTACCTTGCGCGCGCGCAATCAAAGGCGAGAGCAGAGCGGAGACCAGAAGAATTGCTCCGAAGGGAATCCCTCGATTCGTACGTGGTGAAATCATCGACTTCCTCCCGCGGTAGGCACTTATACATCCGGCGATGCCGTATGGGAAAGCAGAATCGTCAGTTGGCTGATGTTGTAAGGGGGGACGAAAAGGCAAGCATCACAGGGGCGCGGAGGCGGCCGCGGCCAACCGGCGGAGAGGATCGAGGCGCGCGCGCTCGAGGGAATCGCGATAAAACAAATTGTACGTGTCGAAGGGAATCAGGCGGCCGTCCGGGTGGACGATGTGGATGCAAGTTTTCTTGACGGAGCGCACGTCGAATGAGTAGGCATCGATGAACTGCACGATGAGGACGCGAAAGATATTCGCGTAGCCGAGATTCTCGGGCACGGCAACGCGGGGCAGGCAGCAAAGCAAATCGCGGAGGGTGCGGGCGCCGGACCCGGGGGAATGGTTGGTGGCGAAAAGATTGAAGACGCCGTCGCGAACCGCCGGGTCCTGCTCGTAGAGGATGGTGTTGCGGCCGCCGTTGATCAAGACTTCCGGGTTGATCATGCCAGTGAGAGGCACCACGCGGCCGTCGAGCTTCAGGGCGTAAGCCATCGCGAGGCTGTCGGGATGGCACGGCACGGGGATCAGATCCTCGGGCCGAAAGACGGAGGTCTGCTCGAGAATACGGCGGCGGACTTCGGTGAGCGTGAGGCGATCGGTGGCCGGATCGAAGTTTTCCAGGCGTCCCGCGGCCTGAATCGGCTGAAAGGTGACTCCACGAACGCACCTTTGCGCGAGGGCGAAATCGATGATACGGCCGAGCTCGCCGTCGTTCAGACCCTTTTTCAGCGTAACGACGAGCGTAGTCGAGATGTCGCGTTCGTTGAGATGCGCGAGGGCGCGATCGCGGACGGACCGCAGATCGGCGCCGCGGAGAGCGACGAGGGGGTCGCGTTCGAAGGAGTCGAACTGGAGATAGACCTCGAAATCGGGCATGTAGGAGGCGAGGCGGTCGGCGAAACCCGGCTCGCGCGCGATGCGAAGACCGTTGGTATTCACCATGAGATGGCGGATGGGGCGCGCCTTGGCCATGTCGAGCACGCGAAAGAATTCCGGATGCAGCGTCGGCTCGCCGCCAGAAATCTGCACGACGTCCGGCTCGCCTTCATTGCGGACCACGGCGTCGAGCATGCGCTCGATCGCGTCGAGCGAGCGGAACTCCTGGCGCGCGGGGCCGCTTTCGGCATAGCAGACGGGACACTCGAGATTGCAAGCATCGCAGATTTCGACGAGCGAGAGGCAGGAGTGCTGCTGGTGATCGGCGCAGAGGCCGCAATCATACGGGCAGCCCCACTTGACGGGCGTGTTGAAAGCGCGCGGCATTTCGGGAGGCTTGATGAAGACTTCGCGGCAGCGGCGGTAGTAGTCGACGTCGTCGGCGATGAGGATGCGCTCGTTGCCGTGCTCGGGGCAACGCTTGAGAAGAAGCACGCGATCCTCTTCGAAGACGATCTTGCCTTCGACCTTGCGGTAGCAGGTCGAGCAGATCGAGACGGCGACATCGTAGAAGAGGTAGGGCCGGACGCGTGCGGTCATCTCAGCTGTGCTCCCAGGCGGGTTTGCTCAACGAAGCAGCACCGGCAAGAAGTGCACCTCAAGAAAGCGAATGACGACGAGATAGAGAATCACAGCGGCAAAAGAGCTGCCGATCAACGTGAGGTCGTCTCCTTCGGGCGGAGCGAGCCGGCCGGCGCGAAACGCGAACACGGCGACGACAACGTGGCCGATCAGGAACAGCCCCGGCCAGGAAAAAAGAATCGGTCCGCCCCAAACGACCGGCAGGTGACGGAATTCGTACACCGGCAGCAGCCCCTCGACGAAGAAACAGCAGCTTGCCGCAAACGCCACCGCGATTCCGAGGCGGTCGGGCCCGCGGCGCGTGCGCGCGAGCGCGAAGGCGTAGGGCACCTGCGAAAACACGTAGGCGCAGAAAATGAGCAGGAAGCTGCCCCAGGCTCGCGGGCGGTTGAGGAAAATGAGAAACGTGGTGGCTACGCCTCCCAGAGGCAGAAGCATCAAGACGACCAGGACGATCTGGAACTCCCTGAGCGCCGGGTGTTCGCGAGAGGCCGTGATGCCGAAAAATCCGGGGGCCGGCGAGGCCGCGACGGTTGCGCGGGGCGCGCCGGAAACGGGCAGGCCGGACGGCGCGCCGCCGAACATACTCGCGGGTTCGACGGCGGGTGCACGATGGGCGTCGACCACCGCGACGACGACGGCGATCAGAAGCAACACCGCACCAACGAACGCCATGACGATGCCGCCGAAGAATCCGATCATCAGCAGAGTCGGCGCTACGCCCTGATTGCCGCTGCTGAAATTCATCGTGGTCAGAAAACCGACGCAGGACGAGAAGCTCAAGACGATGCCGCCGCCGATGATGATGAGCGCCTGCCACCAGCGCGGGAATCGCTGCTTGCCGGCGGGAGTCATGATTGCGTCACGTCTCGCGGTGTGGCGGTCGAGAGCGCATTGCCGTTCAACTGCGGCTCGCGCGCCTTCCGGCCAGAGAGCCAGCGCCGAATATCGCGGGCGTAGTAAATCAACATCGCGGCGCAGGCCCACTGGATCCCGGACAGGATCCCGATGTGCACCTCCGGCTTCAGGAAATCGACTGCGAGGCGCCAGCCGAGGTAGGCGACCATGAACGCCTTGAAGACGTCGCCTTCGCGATGCGGGCGCCGCAGCAGACGCAAGAGAAAAAAGAAGAGGACGATCGCGAAGAGAGATTCGTAGAGTTGCGTGGGATGGCGGCGGATGCCGTCGCCGAAGTCGACGCCCCAAGGCAAGGAGGTGGCGACGCCGTAGGTGCCGTCGGAGAGGCCCGTGAGGAAGCAGCCGATGCGGCCGATGGCGATGCCGAGCGCGAGCGGCGCGGCGAAGAGGTCGCCGGTGGAACGCGTCTCGCCGATCCGCCGCTTGGCCCATTCGACGGCGAAGAGGCCGCCGATGAGCGCGCCGACGATCGTCTTGCCGCCGAGCAGATATGCGGGATCGCGCCAGTGCGCGAGCGTGGCCGCGGGGTCTTCGAACCAGTAGAGCACGCGGCTGCCGATCGCCGCGCCGGCGACGGCGGCGGTGATCGCCGTCCAGCGGGAGGCGTCCGAAACGGAATCGCCACGGCCCTTCCGCAGCCGGCGAAACGCCAGGAAGGCCGCGACGTAGGCGAGAAGTTCCAGCGGCAGATGCGGGTGCAGGGAGAATGCGCCGAAGCGAAAGTACACGGGAAAATGGATTTTTCGCTTCCTTTTCCGGCGCGGACGCGAGTTTCCGCCGCGCGGTCGGAGTGTTGCAGATGCCGCGCATCATACGCGATGCGCGAATGCAACGCAATCGGAGTGCGCGTGGGCGGCTCGCGAAATTACGAGGAGGGCGACTCGCCGCGAAAGAGCCAGTGCGTGAGGCCGTAGAGAAGGCCGAGAACGCCGAAGACGGAGAGAATGAAGGCAATCTTATGGGCGGTGAGAAAGAAGAGCACCTTGTTCCCGTAGTGGACCGCGAGAATTCCTTCGACGCTGTAGTGAAGGCCGCGCGCGAGGAGCAGCGCCAGGATGAATGTCCGGAGCGGAACTTGAAACACGCCCGCCGCGAGCACGAAGACCTTGAAGGGAAACGGCGGCGGGAGAATTCCGGGAACGAAGACGGCGAGGAACGCGTTTCGGTCGATCCATTGCCTCGCTTTCAGGGCGGCTTTGCCGCCATGCTTGTGAAAATAGGCCTCGCCGCCTTTTTTCGCGAGCAGGTAGAGCCAGATGCAGCCGGCAAGCGAGCCGATCGCCGCGAGCAGGACGTAATAGGGCATGCGCGAGGGCCTCTGGGAGGAGAGGCTGATCACCAGAGCGTCAGGAATAAACGGAAAGCTGAGCACGGAAGAATCGAGAAAGGTGACGAGGAAGAGCCCGCCGCCTCCCATCACTCCGACGATTTTGGCCAACCAGTGCGGCAGCTTCAGAGGATTCATGCTCGAATGGTCCCGAATGAGGGCGTGTGATTGTAACAGAATTCGCAGATGCATCCCCCGGCGGACGGCGCATCGCTTAATTGCGGGCATTTTGCGGGGCCGGACTCGACGTAAAGATCACGAAGGAGACGCGTTGGGCGCGGAGAATGATCGAGCGGCGCACCGCTCCGCCGGTTTATGCGCGAAGGCGGGAAAAAACGCGACGAAGGCAAATTGCCGAATGCGTTTCGGTCGGCTACAATTCGGGCTTGAGCAATTTCCCGCACGCAATGACACTTCTCGACGGATTGAACGCGCAGCAGCGCGAAGCTGTGCTCGCGACCGAAGGCCCGGTGCTGGTCCTGGCGGGCGCGGGGACGGGCAAAACGCGCGTGATCACGTATCGCGTGGCGCAACTCATCGAGCAGGGCGTGCCGCCGGGCGCGATCCTGGCGGTCACGTTCACGAACAAAGCCGCGGGCGTGATGAAGGAACGCATCAACGACCTTTTGCGTGCGAGCGGCCGCGACGGGTCGGACGTGTGGGTATCCACGTTTCATTCATTCTGTGCGCGCTTGCTGCGGCGGGAGGCGCGCCACGCCGGGCTGCCGCGCGATTTCGCCATCTACGATGACGACGACCAGGTGGCTGCGGTGAAGCGGGCGCTCGTTCAACTGGACCTTTCGAGCGATGATTACCCGCCGCGCAGCATCCGCGCCCAGATCAGCCACGCGAAAAATCATGGAATCACGCCCGAGGAGATGGAAGCGCAGGCGGCCCAGGCGCAGGACCGGGACCGCAAGGACGTCGCCCGGATTTTCCGCGCATACGACGACATTCTGCGCAAAGCGGCGGCGGTGGATTTCGACGACCTGCTGCTGAAGACCGTCGAGATCCTGCGCAAGAACGCGGACGTTCGCGCCGCGTGGAGCAACCGGTTCCAGTATCTGATGGTCGATGAATTTCAGGACACCAACCAGGCCCAGGAAGAGCTGGTGCGGCTGCTGGCGGGCACGCGGAAGAACGTGTGCGTGGTGGGCGACGAGGATCAGTCGATTTACGGGTGGCGGGGGGCGCGCGCCGGAAACTTGAAGCGCTTCACCGAGGATTTCCCCGAGGCGAAGCTGATTCGCCTGGAAGAAAATTATCGCTCGACGCAGACGATTCTCGATGCGGCCGCGGCGGTGGTGAAAAACAATACCAACCGGCTTGGCAAGAACCTGCAGGCCACGGCCGGCGCGGGCGAAAAGCTGCAATTTTTCGAGGCGCCGGACTCGGCGGCCGAGGCGGAGTTCATTTGCGCCGGAATATCGACGCTGGTGCGGAACGACGGAGACGCGCGAGTGGCGGTGCTCTATCGCACCGGTGCGCAGTCGCGATCGTTTGAGGAAGTGCTGCGGCGGCTGGGAGTGCGGCATCGCGTGGTCGGCGGCTTCAGCTTCTACGAGCGCGCGGAAGTGCGGAACGCGCTGGCGTACGTGCGGCTGCTGTTTCATCCCGAGGATGACGTGTCGCTGCTGCGCGTGCTCAACGTGCCGCCGCGCGGAATCGGCGCGACCACGGTGGCGGCGCTCGAGGCGCGCGCGAAAGAGACGGGCAAGTCCCTGTGGGAAACGCTCGGCGATGACGCGTTTCTCGAAGGGAAACGGGCAGCGGGCGCTCTTCGCTATTTTCGGGGAATGATCGAGGATTTGCAGGCGGAGTGCCGCGAGCTCGCGCCCTCGCATTTGATCGAACGCGTGCTCGACAAGAGCGGATATCTCGGTTGGGTGGAGCAGGAAGACAATCTCGAACACACCTCGCGCGCGGAAAATCTCCGCGAACTTTCAAACGCCATGGCCGAGGCCACCGAGCAGGGGCAGACGCTCGAGGACGTGCTCGACCGGGCCGCGCTGGTGGCGGATTCCGACGAATACGACGAGACGATTCCGGTTTCGCTGATGACGCTGCACAGCGCGAAGGGTCTCGAGTTCGACGCGGTGTTTCTTGCCGGACTCGAGGAGGGGATACTGCCTCACAGCCGTTCGATCGACACGAACGCCGAAATCGAGGAAGAGCGCCGGCTGTTTTACGTGGGGATGACGCGCGCCAAGAAGGCGCTCACGCTCTCGCGCGCCGTCTACCGGCGCAGCTACGGCGAGGACCGGCTTCGCGCTTCCCTGCCCTCGCGTTTTTTGGCCGAAGTGCCGGGCGACCTGATCGAGGCGGCGGAAGGCTCGCAGGCCGAGCCCGGCGAAACGCGGCGCTACGAGCCCGATCCGGAGTTCTCGGAGGGCTACGGGTATCGGAATGCGCCTCGCGGCGGATACGGCCAGGCGAACTACGGACGGGGCGGCTACGGCCGGTCGGCTTACGGACGTCCTCCTGCGGCGCGCTCTGGATCGTCGCCGGCGGGAGCGGGCTCGGGGCGCGCGGCAAAGGATCCGCTCGTCGGGACGCGCGTGCGCCACTCGAAGTATGGCGTGGGGACGATCATCGAGGTCGAAGGCGAAGGCGAAGACCGGAAGCTGACCGTCAGCTTCCGGGATTACGGGCCGAAGAAATTGGTCGAGCGGTACGCGAACCTGCAAATCGCGTGATCGGCTGCGCTTTTAGGCACGTTTTCAGTGGCTTGGCCCGAAGGACAGGTTGCGCGGAGACACGACGCAGGGTAGAGTTTTTCCGGTCGCACGGAAGGTGACGATTGGATCCGCAGCTTTTCCGCACCAAGAGCATCGACCAGCTCATCTCGGACGCCGACCGGCCGGAAAAGCGGCTCCAGAAATCCCTTGGTTGGCTAAGCCTGACGGCGCTCGGCATCGGCGCGATCATCGGCAGCGGAATTTTCATCCTGACGGGCACCGCGGCGGCCGGCGAATCGGTTGAGTTTCCTTCCATCATCAAGGCGCCGCTCCTCGAAGTGTTGATGCACGGGCGCCACGCTCTCGGCGTGGCGGGGCGTCCGGGCGCGGGACCCGCGATCGCGGTATCGTTTTTCGTGGTCGCCGTGGTATGCGGGCTCGCGGGGCTCTGCTATGCGGAGCTCGCCTCGATGATCCCGATCGCCGGAAGCGCTTACACCTACACGTACGCGACGATGGGCGAGCTGATCGCGTGGATCATCGGCTGGGACCTGATCCTGGAATACGCCGTGTCGAACATGGCCGTGGCGGTGGGTTTTTCGGCGTACATCAACAGCCTGCTCGATTCCTTTCACATGCACATTCCCGATTCGCTGAGCACGCCCGCGTATTCGCCGGAGACGGGATGGGCGCTGCACTTCAACATCATGGGATTCGTGATCGTGATGTTCCTCACGGTGCTGCTGGTGGTGGGCATTCGCGAATCGGCGGGCGCGAACAACCTGATGGTGGGGATCAAGCTGCTGGTGATCGTGGTGTTCTGCGTCGCGGCGAGCAAATACATCCATCCGTCGTATTGGAAGCCGTTTGCGCCGAACGGATTTCAGGGAGTCCTCACCGGCGGCGCGATCGTATTTTTCACGTATATCGGATTCGATTCGGTGTCGACGGCGGCCGAAGAGTGCAAGGACCCGAAGCGCGACCTGCCGATCGGCATCCTGATTTCCCTTTTCGTGTGCGCGTTCTTTTACATCGCGGTGGCGCTCGTTCTGACGGGAATCCAGCACTGGAGCACGCTCAATAACGCCGCGCCCGTCTCGCAGGCGCTTCAGGCGATCGGGCTCAACGGCGTGAACCGATGGGTGACCGCCGGCGCGCTGCTCGGGATGATCTCGTCGATCCTCGTGTTTCAGCTGGGCCAGGCGCGGGTGTGGTTCGCGATGTCGCGCGACGGCCTGCTGCCGCCGGCGTTTTCGCGCGTCCATAAGAGATTCCGGACGCCGGACGTGGCCACGTGGGTTGCGGGCGTCGTGGTGGCGATTCCCGCCGGGATTTTCGATATCGGCACGCTGGCGGATCTTACGAATATCGGCACGCTTTTCGCGTTTATCCTGGTCTCGATCGCAGTGATCATTCTGCGGCGGCGCCAACCGGAGCGGCCGCGCGGGTTCCGCGTGCCGTGGAGTCCGTGGATTCCGATCGCGTCGGTGCTTTTCTGCTTCATCCTGATGGCGAGCTTGACGGTGGAGAATTGGCTTCGGTTTTTCGCCTGGCTGCTGATCGGGCTTGCCGTGTATTTCTTCTACGGGCAGAAGCACAGCGCGCTTTCGAATGCGAAGCTGGCGGCCGCCCGGACGAAAGAGGGCGGTCTTTGATGCGACGCGCGTCCTTGCGTCTAGCACGCGCGCGGGTGGCGCCGGTGATGCTCGCGCTGCTGGTGGCGTCGCCGGTATGCTTCGGGTGGGGCGAAAACGCCGAGCGCCTGATCACGAATAAGGCGGTGGACACGCTGCCGGACGAAATGCTCGGATATTTCGGCGCGAACCGGCAGTTTCTGGTCCAGCACGTGACCGATCCCGACGAAGGAAACGCCAAAGCCCCCACCGACCCGCGAAACAATTTCATCGAACTCGATCACTACGGGCAGTTCCCTTTCAGCGCGCTCCCGCGATCGTATACGGCGGCCGTGGCCAAGTACGGGCGACGGTCGATCGATACCTACGGTCTGCTTCCATGGCAGATCGGCCTCTACAGCCAGAAACTGACGGATGCGCTTCGCGAGCACAATTGGACCGAGGCGCGGCTGACGGCGGCGCTGCTGGCGCACTACGTGGCGGCGGCGCACGATCCTTTCAACACGACGGTGAATAGCGACGGGCGGCTCTCCGAACAGCCGGGCGTGAACGAGCGATTCGGCGACGGACTGGTGGACCGCTACCAACTGTTTTTCTTCGTAAAGCCGAACGAAGCGGCGTTCATTCGCGATCCGACCGACGAGGCTTTCGAGATGGCCCTGAGCGCGCACGCGTGGCTCGAAAACATTCTGCTGGCGGACCGGCGCGCCCACGAGGGACTCACGAGATACGGCGACGAATTCTACGACCGATTTTACGCGGACGCCGGCGCCGTCTTGATCCGGCAGTTCTCGGATGCATCGACGGACGTGGGGTCCTATTGGATGACGGCGTGGATCAACGCCGGGCGGCCACAATTGCCTTCGAACTGAGATGACTCCGTGACTGAAGCGAACGCGAGAAAACCGACGGTCGTCGACGCCCTCCCGAAGGCCGAGCTGCACCTTCATCTCGAAGGAACGATCCGGGCGCAGACGGCGGTGGAATTGGCGGCGCGCCACGGCGTGGAGGTGAAAGCCGAAGAAGCCGCCGCGCGATACCGGTTCACGAATTTCGCGGGATTCATCGAAACGTTCAAATGGGTCACATCGTTCCTGCGCGAGCCCGAGGACTACGCGCTGATCACGCGCAGCGCCCTCGAGGATCTCGGACGGCAGAACGTGGTCTACGCGGAGATCACGCTTTCGGCGGGCGTGATGCTGCGCCGGATGCAGAACGTCGAAGCGAATTTCGCGGCGATTCGCGAGGTGGCGGGCAGCGTGGTTTTCAGCCGGCTGCGCACCGGGTGGATTCTCGACGCGACGCGGCAGTTTGGGCCGGAAGCGGCGCTCGAGGTGGCGAGAGTCGCGGCGAAGCTCGAGCGCGACGGAGTTGTCGCCTTCGGCATGGGCGGCGACGAACTCGCGTACCCGGCCGTGAATTTCCGGCACGCGTTCGATCTGGCGCGGCAGGGCGGGCTCCGCATCGTGTGCCACGCGGGCGAGATCGGCGGCCCGGAATCGGTGCGGGATGCCGTCGAAGTGCTCGGCGCTGAGCGCGTGGGGCACGGCATCGCCGTGGTCAACGATCCGGCCCTCGCGGACGCGCTGGCGACGCGGCGCGTGGTACTCGAAAATTGCATCGCGAGCAACGTCGCCACCGGCGCTCTCGCGAAGCAGACGGGGAAACCGGACGCGTCGTTCGGCGATCATCCGCTGGCGAAACTGCTGGCGCGAGGATCGCTCGTCACGCTATCGACGGACGATCCGGGCATCTTTCACACGGACCTGCTGACGGAATATGCGCGGGCGTCGGCGCTCGGGCTCTCGAACGCGCAGATGGTCCAGCTCGCGCAGCAGAGTTTCAGCGCGGCGTTTCTGCCACCCGCGGAAAAGCGGCGTCTGCTCGACGATTTTCAGTCGGCGGCGCGATCAGCGGGGCTGCTATAATCGCGATTCACACGGGGAGAGAATGAAAGCACACGTCTGGGTGATGCTGAAATCGACGGTACTCGATCCGCAGGGGCAGACGATTCAGCGAGCGCTATCGTCGCTGGGCCACGCCAAGGTGAAAAGCGTGCGGCAAGGGAAGTTTTTCGTGCTCGAATTGGACCCGATGGGCCGCGATGAGGCCAAGGCGGAGGTCGAGCGGATCGCGAAGAACGTCCTCACGAACCCGGTGATCGAAGAATTTCGCTTCGAAATACTCGATTGAGCGACGAATCGATTCGGTAAGGCCAACCTCTCGAGAGAATTCTTGCCCCGCATCTTCCTTCGTGGCCCTCAAGAAAAAAGCCCCACCCTCGCCAGCGAGGATGGGGCAACGGAAAATCGAAGACGACTGCGCCGGTTAGTTTCCGCTTCCCTGGGGCGCCGGGGTGGCTGCCGGAGCGGACTTCTTGGTAGTGATTACGATCATTTTCAGTGCGGCGGGGTCGCTTGGCAGCTCGGCCGATCCCGACGGGAATTTGTTGAACTTCAAGATGTAAGAAATGATGTCGGCCGTGGTCGCCGGAGTCAGCGTGCCGGGCTTATCCTGGGGCATCGTGTCGTGGATCACCTCGTAGAGATCGTCGACGGTCTGCCCTTCCCACGACTGCATGAACGAATCCCCGGCGAGAGGGAGAGCCTGTCCGCTGCCGCTGAGATCGTCGAGGTGGCAGGTGGCGCAATTCTGGCTGTACTGCGCTTTGCCGCGCGCGGCCTGGGCGTCGGTGTAGACGCCCTGCTCGGTCGTTTTCGGAGTTTTGGCGTCATCGGCATTCACGGGACGGATCGCCGCGCCGGCGTACGCGACGAGCATCGCGGCGAGTGCAATCACCGGAACGAGGATGCTGGAAGCGGCGAAACCCTTGCCCTTCAAAGTATGTTTGCGGTGGCCCGATATCATAGGATTCCCGTCCCCTTGAGCTAGGAGTAGTTGGATGCGATCTGTGTGTCCCCTGCAATCATAGCAACCTCTCCGGGGTTTTGTCCCGCATCTAGTAGTTAGACGCACGTGCCGGCCTGGCGCGTTACAAGCCAGTTTTCGGCTGCTTGGGGCGAACCGTGCGGGCAGAGTTGCGGTTTCCGGCACTGCTCAACTAAGATCGTCGCGCCATACATATGCACCGCGGAGGAATCGACATGATAAAGCGCAAGCTCGGAAACACGGGACTCCAGACGGGACCGCTCGCGTTCGGCGGAAACGTGTTCGGATGGACGGCGGACGAGCCGACGTCCTTCAAACTCCTCGACGCGTTCGTGGCTTCGGGGCTCAATCTCATCGACACGGCCGACGTGTATTCGAAGTGGGCGCCGGGAAACAAAGGCGGCGAGTCCGAAACGATCATCGGCAACTGGCTCGAAAAGAGGGGCGGGCGGGACAAGGTGCTCATCGCCACGAAGGTCGGAGTGGAAATGGCGCCCGGCGAAAACGGACTATCGAAAGCGTACATTCTGCGGGAAGTGGAGCGTTCGCTCAGCCGGCTGAAAACCGACTACATCGATCTGTATCAATCGCATCGCGACGATGCGGAAGTTCCGCTCGAGGAGACGCTCGAAACGTACGCCGGGCTCATCAAGTCCGGCAAGGTGCGAGCGATCGGAGCATCGAACTACAAGGCGGATCGCCTGTCAGAATCGCTGAAGGTGAGCGCCGCCAAAGGACTGCCGCGATACGAAACCCTGCAGCCCTGGTACAACCTCTACGATCGTGCCGACTTTGAAGGCGCCATGGCCGATCTGTGCAAGCGCGAGAACATCGCCGTGATCCCTTACTTCTCGTTGGCGAGCGGATTCCTGACCGGCAAGTATCGCTCCGAAAAAGATCTGGCCGGGCGGCCGCGGGCGTACCGCGTGAAGGATATGCTCAACGAGCGCGGATTCCAAATTCTGAAGGCGCTCGACACCGTTTCCGCGGAAATCGGGGCGACGCCGGCGCAGGTGTCGCTGGCGTGGCTCGTGGCGAAGGGCGTGGCGGCGCCGATCGCCAGCGCGACGAACCTCGACCAGTTGAAAGAGATTATCGGCGGCACGGCGCTGACCCTCAGCCCCGAAGCCGTGCGACTGCTCGACGAAGCCAGCGCTTATTCGAAGGCGGCCTAAGGCCGGGCCGCCGGCACGGTTTCAGGAGTTGCCGGCCCTTGAAGATTTGGGCGCGTGGCGTTCGCTATCGAGCACGGCCATCTGTTCGCTTCCGTAGCGATCGCCGGCAATCGAGCCGATTGGCGCGGCGTTTTCGATCGCGGCGAGCTCATCCGGCGAGAACGATACGTTCAGGGCTTTGAGCGCCTCGTTCAGTTGATCGCGGCGCCGCGCGCCCACTAGCGGAATAATATCGTTTCCCCGGGACAAAACCCACGCGACGGCGAGCTGGGCGACGCTGATCCCCTTCTCTTGAGCAATGCCGCGCAAGCGCGCGATGAGCGCCTCGTTGGCGCGCAGATTTTCGCCCTGAAAACGCGGGAAGTGCGCGCGGATATCGCCCTGCGCCGCGCTCTGCGGATTCGGCGCGTGGCCGGTCAGCAGACCGCGCGAGAAGACGCCGTACGCTACGAGGCTGATGCCCAACTCGCGCAGCGTGGGGATGATCTCCGCTTCGACCGATCGGGACACGATCGCGTACTCGATTTGCAAAGCCGCGATCGGATGAACGGCGTGGGCCCTGCGAATCGTTTCCGGAGACGCTTCCGAGATGCCGATGTGGCGAACGTGTCCCGCTTTCACCATCTCGGCGATTGCGCCGATCGTGTCCTCGATGGGGACGTTGGGATCGACGCGCGCGGGCTGATAAAGATCGACATGATCGGTACCGAGACGATTGAGCGTGTAGGCGAGGAAATTCTTGACCGCGGCCGGGCGCGCGTCGACGCCGACAAAATTGCCTCGCGGAGCGCGCATCGCACCGAACTTCACCGCAAGGAAGTAACTTTCGCGTGGGCGGCCGGCTAGCGCTTTCCGCAGGAGAAGTTCGTTGTGTCCCATGCCGTAAAAGTCGGCGGTATCCAGCATGGTGACGCCCGCTTCGAGCGCCGCGTGAATCGTGGCGACGCTCTCGTTTTCATCGGCCGCGCCGTACACTCCCGACATGCCCATGCAACCGAGGCCGACGGCGGACACGGTCGGGCCGTCCCGACCGAGACGGCGTGTTTCGACGGACATGGCGGTTTCTCCCGATACTAAGACGCCGAAGGCGACGGCTGAGATGCCGCTAGGGCTAGCGTTTCATCAGCAAATGGACTTCGGGCGGAATCGGCGCGACATCAATCGACACGTTGATGCAGGCCGGCTTGCCGCTTGCGAAGGCGGCGCGGATTGCGGGTCCGAGATCCTTGATTTCGGTGACGCGCTGCGCGTGGCACCCGAATGCCGCCGCTACTTCGTGATAGTTGGCGTCGCGGAGTTCTGTACCGACGAGATGGTCTTTCCCCGAGACGATTTCCTGGAAGTGCTGCGAGGCTGCCCAACTGTGGTTGTTCATCACCACGGCCACGATGGGGAGCTTGCGGCGCACCATCGTGTCGAACTCCGCGATCGTGAAACCAATCGCGCCGTCGCCCACCAAGCAGAGCACCTGGCGCTTCGGGTGAGCCACTTGCGCTCCGAGGGCCAACCCCAACCCGAACCCCACCGCGCCGAGGAAGCCGTGGGTGATATAGCTGCCCGGATGAGTCTGATGGATCACTTCGTTCATCCAGTGGTACGCCTCGGCGCCGTCGCCGACGATGATTGCGTCTTCGGCGATATTGCCGACAATCGCCGAGACCGCCTGCAGCGGATGGATGGGAGGCGCGGGACGATCGAGATCGCCCTGCATCCGTTTGCAGCGTTCCGTCTTCGCGTCGCGGATCGTCTGTTGCCATTTCTTGCGGTCGGGCCAACGCTCGCTTTTCGCGCCGGCGTTCAGCGCGCGAAGCGTTTCGCGCGGGTCGGCGACGATCGGGATCGCCACTTGCCTTAGCCGGCCGATTTCCTTGGGATCGGTCTCCACGTGAATGATCTTCGCGGCCAGCGGAACCACGGTGTCGTGCATGCCGAGCGTGAAGAGGCCGAAACGCACCCCGAGCGCGAGGATCACGTCGGGGCGCTGATCGGGAGCCGACAGATCGGCCATTTTGTGAAATGTGCCGCCATAGAGGGGGTGGTTGCTGGGCAGAAGCCCGTGGGCTTGAAAGTCCGAGAAGACGGGGATGCCCGTAGCTTCGGCAAGTTCGCGCAATTCTTCGGCACGCACACCGGACATGTAGGCGCCGGCGCCGGCCATGATGACCGGGCGCGATGCACCGGACAGCAGGTGAAGTGCGTCCTCAATGGCGTTGCTCTGCGGTGCAGGGGCCGATGAAGGATCGAGAAGAACCTTGTCGGGAATGGCGACGGAGTCTTCGTCCACCGGCGTGCCGAGCACATCGGCGGGGAGGTCGAGAAGCACGGGCCCGGTGGGTGCTGACGTGGCGACGCGGATGGCTTCCGCGACCAGGCGCGGAATGTCTTGCGGCACGGTGATCCGATGCGCCCATTTGGTGATGGGCGTTGCCACGGCAACCTGATCGAGACCCGCCTGCAGCGTATTGGTTTCGGCGTCGCGCAAGCCCGCCGAACCGCTGAGATAGAGCACGGGCGTACGGTCGAGGTAGGCGTTGGCGATCGAAGTGATGACGTTCGTGAAACCCGGCCCGGCGGTGACCATCGCGACCCCGAGGCCACGCGTGGCGCGCGCGTATCCCTCCGCGGCGTGTCCGGCGGCCACCTCGTGGCGCGTGTCCGTGATCGGAATCTTATGAGTGCGGCAGGATTGAAAAATTGTCTCGAGATGTGCGCCGTGCAGTCCAAAGATATTCGTCACGTTCGCGCGTAGCAGCGTGCGAACGAGAAGTTCCCCACCTGTAACCATGCTCATCTTGACGTACCTCGCTCCGTGCGTTTTTCGGTCCGCGGCTTTCGCCGTGGGCGCCAGGAGATTATACGAGACGCGACGGGAGTGCTAGCTGGTTTGGTGAGAAACCGATTTGGGCAGCCGGTAGCCGACGGGCGGATCGAAAGGGCGTTCACTGCACGGAGCGTCGGCCGAGGGATGCGGGAATACGTGCCGCACGGACTCGAGAAACGCCAGCGTTGCCGGAGACGTTTCGTCTTTCCGCCACGTCGCCCGCACATCGACCTTGGCGTCGGGCTCCGAGAACGGAATGGCGATCACTTCGCTGCCCGCCGCCGGAGAGCATGAGGGTTCATCCGGCATGATCGAGATTCCCTTGCCCGAAGCCAGCAGGATCGCCTGGACTTCGCCGTGGGGCAGCGGGTCGATCGACACGTGCGTCACTTTGATCGGCACGCCCGCCTTCGCGCAGAGCGCGATCGTCTTGTCGTAAATGCTCACGGGAGGCTTGCTCTGCGGCACGAGAAGCGACTGCCCGGCGAGATCTCGCACTCCCAGCGTCTTGTGTTTCGCGAGCTGGCTGTACTTGCTGACGTGAATCACGAATCTTTCCTCGAACAACACCCGGGAAACCAGGTCCGGGCTGTCGGCCGCGGGCCGCAGGAAACCGACGTCGATTCGGCCCTCGAGTAGCGCCTCACACTGAAAAATCGAATAGATTGCCGAGCAGGAGACTTCGACCGCGGGGAACCGGTTCGCGTGCTCCACCAGGACGCGGCTGATCTTCTCGCCCAGGCCGAGCCCGATTCCGACCTTCACGACGCCGGCCGCGCCCTTCGCCGCCAGGCGGACGCTATCGCACGCATGAACCGTCTGCGCCACCAGCACTTTTGCCTCACGCAAAAGAAGCTGGCCCGCGTCGGTGAGGATCACGTGCCGGCGATCCCGAATGAATAGCTGAGCCTCCAGCTCGTCCTCGAGCTGCCGAATCTGCCGGCTCAAGGGCGGCACGGTGACGTGGAGGTGCTCCGCAGCCTTCGAAAAGCTCAGCCGCTCGGCAACCGCTATGAAGTAGCGCAATTGTCGGAATTCCATAGAAGGTCTTAGGGACCTTATATTCCCAATCGGTAACAGATGCAATCAAATAAGTAACGCGTTCGGCTCCCGGCGGCGCGGGCCAGTACCATACCAATCGATTCCAAATCGGTAATAGAGGCTAACAAAATAGGAAATGGACAAATGATCGCAATTCGGCGATTAGTGTGTCCATTCGAAATGGGTGGTTTCCTTCGGAGTTGCAGGTTGGGTGAAAGATAGGCGTCGTTAACTTCTGCCACTAGCGCGCCTTGGGTTGGGGTAATTCGGCCAGGTTCGGAAATAAAAAAAGAATAGGAATTAGGGGGGATGATGCACACACCACGTGCCAGGTTTGGGCCCGCTGTCGCGACGCTCCTTTGTATTCTGTCCCTGTGTCTCTGCATACCTTTGCGCTCGACTTGGGCACAAACGGCCGGCACAGGAGCCATCTCGGGTACGGTCACCGACGCTTCGGGCCGATCCGTGCCGAATGCGACCGTCACGGCGACGAGCGCGGCCACCGGGCAAGAACGCACTGAAACGACCGGGACTGCCGGCGATTTCAAGTTCTCCCTCCTCGAACCGGGAAACTATAAGCTGAAGTTTACTGCCTCGGGTTTCAAGACCGCGACAGTTGGTCCCATCACCGTCAACGTGACCGAGACGGCGACGGCGAACCAGACGCTGGAAGTCGGTTCCGTCACTGAGTCCGTCACCGTGGAAGCGAATGTTCAGACGCTGCAAACCGAGAGTTCCACGCTGGGCACGACGGTCACGGGCACGCAAATCAACGCGTTGCCGATGGCCAATGGGAACTACACGGAAATTCTCAGCCTTTCGGCGGGAACCAACGTCGGCGTGGACAACGCGACATCGGTTGGAAAGGGTACGCAAGACATCAGCGCGAACGGCGTAAACCCCGGGTCCAACAACTTCCAGATGGATGGCGTCGCGGTGAACAACATCGCGAATTCGGGCAGCGCCAACGACGGCACGATCTACACCGGCATTCCGATTCCCAGCACGGACGCGATCGCCGAATTCAAGGTCCAGACTTCCACATATGACGCCAGCTTCGGGCGCAACCCCGGGGCCAACGTGACCGTCAGCACCAAGTCCGGCACGAACGACTTTCACGGGTCGGCTTTCGAATTTTTGCGGAATTCGGTGCTGAACGCCGACGATTTCTTTTACGACAAGACACCCGCCGACCCCCACCAGGCATTGGACCAGAATCAGTTCGGCGGCACGATCGGCGGCCCGATCAAGAAGGACAAGCTCTTCTTCTTCTTCAGCTATCGCGGGACGCGCGGAAAGAACGGCGTAGCGCCGCAGGGCGAGACATTCGGCGCGCTGTTGCCAACGTCGCTGAATCCGTACGCGGCGCTCGGATCGCGCGGCACGTGCAACACTCCCGCCTCGATTCCCGACACCGGCACGATCTCGAGCGAGTGCGACGCGACCGCACAAGCGTTTGCGACAGCCATGGGAATTCCGAATGGGAACATCGTCGGTCTCAGGATCTTCCAACTGCAGGATGGTAAGAACGCGGGGGTACCCAACAATTATTTTCTCCCTGCTCCCTCCTCGGATCCGCAGTTCTGCAACGATGTGACCGGCCGGTGCTTTTTCACAGTGCCAGCCATCTACAGCGAAAATCAGTACGTTGCCAACGGCGACTACATCATCAATAACAAGCACACACTTACGACGAAGTATTTCTACACGGCGAATCCCCAAACGTTGTACGTGGGCCAGGCGGGCGGCGACCTGCCGGGAACACCGGAAAAAACCCCTTGGGGGAACCAAGCCGCTGTCGCGAAGCTGACATCGCTCGTAACGAACAATTTCGTCAACGAAGCACGCATTTCGTATCAACGCAACAACGGCGGCGCGACTGTAGCCGTGCCTCCGGACGGGTGTCCCAATCAAGGCAAGCTCACCGGGCTGCAGGGATGCGGTTCGCCAAGCCAGTTGGGATTGCAGCCCGTCGTCCCGGGCTTCTATGAGCCGCCTACCATCATCGATATCATCGACAATTTCACACTCTTCGGAGGCCTCCTGCCCTTTAAGGGACCGACGAACCAGTTGCAGTTGGCCGATCAGATTTCCTGGTCGCATGGAAGGCACAGCATCCGCGCGGGCTACGAATACGAATGGACCAATTGGCCTCTGCAGGATCAGGGTCTCCAGCAGGGTCTTGAGCTGGTTCTCGGTGCAGGCGTTATCCCGGTGTTAAACGGGCTTGAAACCGGAGGATTCGGCACACTGCCGGCGGATCCGGCCACCGCTGGACCGGGTTGGGACGTCGGATGTCTATTCTGCGTAAAGGGCGTCACGGGGGAAAATGGAATTACTCACTTCTACAAGCTCGACAACCAGGATGCCTACGTTCTCGACGACTTCAAGGTGAACTCACGGCTCACACTGAATATCGGGTTGCGCTGGGAGTTCGACGGTCTGCTCAGCGACAGCCTCGGGCGGCTCACTCAAGTGTGGCTCGATCGGATGGCGGCACCTGCAGACGTGCCCACTTCGCTTGCGGCAGCGCTCAACGATCCCGCCGCCGTTCAACAATACGTAGTGCCGAGCAACTTTTCGAAGTTCGGGCACGGCGCACCCCCCGCCGGGGTCGGCTTCGCGTCTAACAAGAACTCGATCGAGGGGCATGCGCCGTACAGCAACTTCGCCCCGCGATTCGGATTTGCATGGCAGCCGCTTTCGGGAGGAAAACTCGTAGTGCGCGGCGGAGTGGGCATCTTCTACGATCGCGTCGGCCTGGACAGCGTGGTCCACGCGTACGAGCAGGGCTATCCCTACGCCGCCACGTATGACTACTCGCCGCCGAGCAGCCGTTGGGCAGCGGCAACACTCACGCAACCGTATCCCCAGATTCAGCTCACTTGCATGCCCTCGGACCCGAATTGCAATTCCGATTTCGGGCTCGGCTTTGCGCCGCGATTCGCGGACGCGGCCACCGGCGCGGATTCTGGCTTGAGTACGCCGTTCGATCCCAATACCGTTCACACGCCGCTGGTCCAGGAATACAGTCTGGGCATTCAATATGAGTTCGCACCGACGTGGGTGCTCGATGTCGGCTACGTCGGCTCGACCGGCATCAACCTGCTCGATTACAACCACAATCACAACCAGGCGGTTCTGGCGACGCCCACCAACCAATTTAGCTCCTTGTGCACCGGCGTTGCACCTAACCAAATCTGCAACACCGCAGCCAACGCGGAGTTTCGCGTGCCGTATCCCGGCTACCAGACCGATGGTCTGGACGGCTCAGACGATAATGGCTATTCCAACTACAACAGCTTACAGGTCACCGTGCGGCATCAGTTCTCGCATGGGCTCTCGCTGCAAGCGGCCTACACGTGGGACAAGGACCTCTCCACGATCTTCTACAGCAACACGGCCAACATCAACGAGGCCTTGAATATGGGCGGGCAGTATGGCCGGGTGTCGTTCGACCGTCCGCAGCGGTTCGTGATCAACTACAGCTACGATTTGCCCATCGGAAAGAATATGACCGGCGCCGAGGGCAAATTGCTCGGTGGCTGGAACGTTTCCGGAATCACGATCGCGCAGTCGGGCGACCCGCTGACATTCATCAACGCCGGCGGCACGGCGGGAACACCCGGCTTCCTCAATCCGACGGGCGGGGCTTACGGCACGAGCACTACCAGTTATCTCGATGGCGTGTCGACGGCCCAATACTGCCCCGGTTTCAACAACGGGAACATCCTTGCCAAGGGCTCTATGCTTTCGAAAGTGGGCACGGGCCCCGCAAACGGCACGGGCTACTTCAACTTGGCGGGATTCTGCAACACGACTTCAGTGCCTTACGGGGACGCGACCGCGACGACTTTTGGGAACAGCGGCGTGGGCGCCGTGCTCGGCCCTGGGCAGTTCAACTGGGATATCTCCATCCTGAAGACAACGCAAATCACGGAGCGGGTCAAAATGCAATTCCGGGCGGACTTCTACAACGCCTTTAACCACCCGCAGTTCGCGGATCCCGGCGGCGCATCCTTTGGCACCGTCGGCTTCGAGAACGTAACGGCTACGCAGCTGTCGTCGACGGAGGATGTGGCGATCACCCACACGAACGTCAACCCGCGGCTGATTCAGTTTGGCGTGCACTTCTTGTTCTAAACGAGGACGTGCGCTGACGGAGTCGCGGTCGGGAAAAACTGAGTGAGGCGTTCGGCGAGCCGATGGTTCGCCGAACGCTTCAGAACGAAAACGACGAGCCCCACCACCCTACGGATGCTGCCTCGCCGGTTCCCGGCGGGGCGGCATTCGTTTTTTGTCTTCCGACTTCTTCCCCTACCGATCTTTCGCCAACGGCAACGAAGCTGTTGAGGTCCCCCACGCTCGTTTTCCGAATAGGCAACAGATGAGTCGAAATAGGAAATAGACAAATATGTCTATTCCGTTAATTTGTGTTCGCAATAGGGACATGTCGGGGGACGGTTTCAGTTCAGCCCTATTCTCGGGAATTTCGGCCACGCACGCAGACGACGGAACAAGGGGGCGTCCGATGCATCGAATTCCTGCCGCGAAGCAGCTTGCATTTCTATTGGTTCTTTGTTTTGCCGTTTTCCTCATTGCAACGCCACCTGCGCAGGGCCAGGCAGTAACCGGCACGATCTCCGGCACCGTCACGGACCCCGGCGGAGGCGCGATCGCCGGCGCCGGCGTCGAGGTGAAGAACACCGCCACCGGCGTTTCGCTGACCACGACAACGAACGACGTGGGCCGCTTCAACGTTCCCGACTTGAACGTGAGCACCTATGACGTGACGGCTTCGAAATCGGGCTTCCAGACGGTGGTTCACAAGGGAGTCGTCATCACGGTCGGCAGCGAGTTCGTTGTGAATTTCTCGCTCCCGGTCGGCCAGATCCAGACGACCGTGACGGTCGAGACGGCCGTGTCGCAGGTCGAGACCCAGTCCACGGCGCTTTCGTCGCTCGTCAGCCAGAAGCAGATGGTCGACCTGCCGCTGAATGGACGTAATTTCGAGCAGTTGCTCAATCTCGCGCCGGGCATCACGCCCACGCCGGCTGGAACGACCACGCTGTACGGCGTCGCTCCGAGCTATTCCGTCGCCGGCGCCAGGACCGAGGGCGAGGCGTTTCTGCTGGACGATACAAGCATGGCGGACTTCTGGAACCATCAGGCCGGCTCGGCAGTGCTGGGCACTTCGCTCGGTGTGGAGGGCATCCAAGAATTCTCGCTGCTCACGAACACCTACAGCGCGCAGTTTGGCGGCAATGGCGCCGTGATGAACGCGGTTTCAAAATCCGGCACGAATGATTTTCACGGCTCCGCGTACGAATTTCTGCGCAACTCGGCCCTCGATTCCCGCAGCTATTTCGATTTGACGCCGTCATTGGAACCTTATAAGCCGGCTTTTCGCAGAAACCAGTTTGGCGGGAGCCTGGGCGGCCCGATCAAGAAGAACAAGCTCTTTTTCTTTGCGAACTATGAAGGCTTCCGCCAGGCACTTGGCCAAACAACCGCGAACGTTGCGCTGCCTGAACCCTACATCGTGGGAAACGGCGTCACCGGCCAACTTCCGTGCAGCGCGCTTTCGGGTCCTGGACCGGGCATCCCCTATCCCGGTTGCCCTCCCGTGGCTTCTGGCACTCCGGGGAGCGCGACGAATCCGTTTGAGGGCGTGACGATAGGCAGTGGAGCTACAGGCCAGACGGCGGCGGCGGCGTCGGCAATTACGGGAATTATGGGCCTCTACAACAGAGTCACGCCTCCAGCGAATGCCGTGGACCAAGGTGGCTATTACTTCACGACGATCAATGCAACTCAGACTTCCACTGAGAACTACGGTCTCGGTCGAATCGACTACACGCTTTCGCCGTCAGACAGTCTTTTCGGGCGCTACGTGATCGATCAGGCGTACAATCTCAGCCCGCTGACCGGTTTTTTCGGCGCTGCCCTGCCCTTCTGGCCCGAGGTGGACCGTACAAAGAATCACTTCGTCACCATCGAAGAGCGGCACATCTTTTCATCCAACGTGGTGAATAACGCGCGATTCGTTTTCACGCGGACGTACGAATCCTCATTCTCGAACAGCACGCTATCTGCTTCTTCGGATCCTCTGAACTTGAACCCAGGGCGTTTTCCGGAAGATGCGTTTGTCAGCCCGGATTTCTTTACGGTTGGCGGAGTCGGCAGCAACCAGTTCGTCTCCGACGCGATCGCCCAGAACACTTTCGGCGCAGGCGACGACGTAGCGTGGAATCACGGAGCGCATACGATCACGTTTGGAGCAGACATCCTGCGGGTCCAATCGAACATCGATGCGCCGTTTGAGTACGGCGGCGACTACATATTCTTTAGCCTGCAGAACTTTCTCGAAGGAACGCCGTCCTTGGGATACGCGGTTGAGAACAGTCCGTTTACAGACAATCCTTTTCGATATTTTCGGGAAATCGACATCAACCCTTACGTGAACGACAGTTGGAAGATAAGTTCGCGCCTGACCCTGAACCTTGGCGTCCGCTACGAATACGGCACCAATCCTTCGGGCTTTCCCCTCTACACGATTCTGAACCCACCTTCCGGCGACGGGGCGTTTGCGCACGTCGGCCACGTGTTTCAGACGAGTCCGAACCGAAAGAACATCGATCCGCGCGTGGGTCTGGCGTGGGCGCCGTTTGGAGGCCAAAAAACTTCCGTCCGCGCCGGTTTCGGAATCTTCCACGATCCCGTCGCTCCTCGCACCTACGCCTCCGCCTACTACTTCGATCCGCCGTTCAACTATCACCAGTTTGCCTTCGGAACGATGACCTTTCCGAACGCTTTCTTGACGGCGCCTCCGGCGTTGCCCCCGCAAGACGTGCCCACCTTATGCGCAGCGGATAATCTCTCGAACAACAGCATCGGGTGCACCAGCCTGGGCGATGGCGTGCCGTTCAACACGACCGTGGCACCGTATCAGGAACAGTGGAATCTCAACGTGCAGCGGTCCCTCGGCGCGGGAACCATCCTCACGGTAGGTTATGTCGGCTCCCGCGGCGTGCATCTCTTCAGTCAGCGGAACCTGAACCCGTCAATGACGAGTACTTCGGCCATCGCCGGTTGCGGAACAGGGCCCTTCGGTGGCGCCTTTAACGCGTGCTCTACCCCAACGGGTTCGCCCTGTGTCCCAACTCTCGCAAATTTGTCGAGTTGCTACTTCGGCGCGTACGATTCCTTCCTTGGCGGCGTAGAGCCGATCCTACCGCGCGTGAACGACAACTACGCCGAGTTGAACGAAAACGTCGCGGGCGGAAGGTCCAGCTACAACTCTCTTCAGGTAAGCCTGGTTCGCCAAGCAGCGAAGGGAGTCACGATGCAGTTGTCCTACACGTACTCTCACTGCCTGGATGACGGCTCTGGATCTTACGGGCTGGAAGAGGGCGCGACCGGGCAACTCGATCCTTACGATCCACTGTACGATTACGGCGACTGCGCTTTCGATCTCCGCCACAACTTTGTCGGCAATGTGATCTATCAACTGCCCTTCCGAGGTAACCGGCTCATTGAGGGCTGGCAGGTGAGCGGCATCTTCACCGCCCAGAGCGGTACCCCGTTCAGCATCAGCGACGGTTTCGATCAAGCCGGACTCGATAACAACGTGGCATCAACCCGTCCAGACTTCACGCCCGGGTGCAATCCATATGTCAGGAAGAAGATGCCAGGTCCCACCGGCATCGTCGAACCCGAATGGCTTAACGCAACGGTCAGCAACAACGCCAACGACTCTTGTTTCACACTCGAGCCGGTCGGCACTCTTGGAAACGCGGGCAGGGATACGCTGTTCGGCCCGCGCTTCATTAACCTGGATTTCGCCTTGCTCAAGAACACTCGCATTACGGAGCGCGTTCAGATGCAGTTCCGGGCGGAGTTCTTCAATCTTCCAAATCGCACGGATTTCGCGGCGCCGAATGCCAGCCTCTTCAGCGCCATCGGCGGCGTGTGCCCGGCGATGGGATCTCCTGGAGCGAGTAACTGCCTATCTTCCACAGACGGAATCGATAGCGGATCGAGGCTCGGAAGTACCTACGGGTTCATTGGCGCTACCGTGCCCAATAGCCAGCGGGAGATTCAGTTCGCGATCAAGCTGCTTTTCTGAGGCGGGAAAAAACGATCGGCGCATGGATCGGCGTCGCGCACCGCGTCGGCAAGCGAAAACGAAGAGCCCCACCACCCAACGGATGCTGCCTCGCCGGTTCCCGGCGGGGCGGCATCTGTAAATTCGCCGCAACGCCCCGCTCCAGCCCGAGGTCCTAATCGCCTTTCGAGGATACCGGCGCAGGTTCCTGGTGCACTCGCGTGACCGGAGGCCCGCTGTAGGCGCGCGCATCGCCCTTCCACGGCACCTTTTCGCGGTCCGTCCAGCCGTTGATGTACATCGACTTGAACACCCACTTGCCATTTCTCTTCACGCAGAGGTTGTCCCAGTTGCCGATTCCGAATACGAAATTCGTCCGGTAGTCGACATTGAACTGGACGATTGTGAAGTAGGCTTTCACCCGCGCGCCCTCACCCTCGGGCGTGATCAGGAAGTGATTCGCGAGATGCTGCCGGCCGAACCACCAGCTCGGACGGTCGTACCACAACTCTTCGAACGCGCGCCGGATCTTGTCGCGGCCCTCGAGCTTCCCTTGCCACAGATGGTCGAGGTAGCCGTCGTCCGCGAAGCAGGCCAGGACGGCCTCGATGTCGCCCGTGTTGATGCCCCAGGCGTATTTCGCAAAGAGCTCCATGATGTCGAGCCGGTCTTCGACGGAAAACTTCACGGGAGAATCCGACATCGCCGCACCTCTTCCTTGATTTGAATTGCGCGCCGCCTTGCGCCGTTCATTGCCGAGGGGATACTATGCGCGCGGGTGGATTATTGCAAGCCGGCGGAGCCTGGTCTCCGCGGCTTCGCGAAGGAGGACTCATGGCATCGCAGGCGAAATCCGCGGCCGTCGATGGAATTTACAAGAGATTGCGCGAATTCGGCGACGCCTTTACACCGGAGGTGATTGGCGAGAATCTGAAACTCTTTGCCGCGATACAAGAAAGAGAGCCCTTCGCCGACGTCGAGATACTCCGCGATATCCGCTATGGCGACGACGAACGCCATCGGCTGAACGTCTTTCAAGCAAAGGGCGCTGCCAAGGAGGCGCGGCCCGTGCTCGTCTTCATGCACGGCGGCGGTTTCATCGGCGGCGATAAGTCGATGCCCGGGATGCCGTTCTACGACAACGTCGGCGCATGGGCGGCGCGGCATGGGTTGGTCGGCGTCAATATCACGCACCGGCTCGCGCCGAAATATCCGTGGCCTTCCGGCTCCGAAGACGTTGGCGCCTCGCTCCAGTGGATTCGAAAGAATATCGGCGATCACGGCGGCGACGCCCACCGCGTGTTTCTCATGGGCCAATCGGCCGGCGGCGCGCACGTCGCGCAATTCCTGGCGCACGCGCGATTCGAGAGCGTGGATCGCGCCGGGCTCGCGGGCGCGATTCTGGTCTCCGGCCTCTACGACACCAATACGATGGATAAGAATCCGCTGTTCAAAGCTTACTTCGGCGAAGACGCGAGCCGCTATGCGGAGCGCTCGGCCCTGCCCGGACTCGCCGAATCTCCCGTGCCGCTGATGGTCACGCTCGCGGAATTCGATCCGCCCGATTTCAAGCGCCAGTACGTGGAACTCTTGCGCGCGTATCTGGAAAAAAAGCGCGACCTGCCCAGGCTCGCCTGGTTGCCGGGCCACGGTCATCTATCGGGCATTCTTGCCGTGAATACGGAACGCGATTTTCTCGGCGACCGAGTTCTCGAATTCATCGAATCGAGAACCGCCTAGCAGCGCAAGAAGCTCGTCGAGGTTCCCTGGGAAAATTGGAGGCGTCCAAAACCCGCGCGGGTCGAGTTGCAGAAGAGCGCCAAGTCACGTAATATGAATGCGCGGGGTGGAGCAGCCTGGTAGCTCGTCGGGCTCATAACCCGGAGGTCGTTGGTTCAAATCCAACCCCCGCAACCATGGGCGCCGCGAGGGAACCCCCTCAAGGCGCCCTCTTCATTTTTCGGGCAGTCCTGAGCCCAACACCGGGCTGGCGTTTATGATGACCGCTGAAGAGAAACTTTGTTGTCTCCGACCTCGGAAGAATATTTTCGCGTCGGTTCGCCCGGTCAAGTTAGCGCCCATGCGATCAACATGCCAACGACAATCGCCACAACACCCATCAAAGGCATGATGCGTTTGGCGAATGGGATTGCCGACGCCGCCCGGCTGCTATTGAAACGATGGAGTAGCATCATCGGCAGTGCCGTTATCGCCAACGCCATTCCAATCGAGAAGAAAACAATCGGGAATTTCGTCTCCGCCGACACAGCTGCGAACGCCAGACCGGCGACCAACCGCAAAACCACTTCAAGCAAGTTGATGATGAATCCTGCAGTAACAAATCTTTCGATAAAGCGATGGACGACCGCCGGGCGAATGAAGACCAGCAACCCAAGGATAAGTAGGAAGGCGATACAGGTCCAGACGACCAGCCTCCACACAAAAGGCGGCTCGTATCGCGTCAGCGTTTGAACAATCTGATCCATCCTATGCCTGTCCTATGACTCAACCATTATATCTGGCGACGCCTCAGTTCCGTTGCAAGCGACGGTCACGTTCCACAATGACCACGAAGCCGCTGCGGATCGTGCGAAGCAGAATATATAAGTAAAGCGAGACTACAAGGAACGAGGGCTACTGCGAGAGAAAGTGACCGGCTGCTTTATCTGGCAGCTTACGCAGGGCTCTCGCACGCTCCACCGACGTCGAAGGCACAACAACATTGGCGCTTATCATGCGCCGATTCCATCGGCCGGGGACGCTCACGCCTGCTTCGAGGCTTTGGACCGCTCGGATCGCCTATAGACCGCGCTCTTCGGCAATCGCGGAACAACTTGAACGCCGGCCCAAAGCGTGGCGATCGTCTGCTCGACCACGAGAGTCTGGTCAGGCAAGTCAGGCACGACTCCTTGGATGACCATCAGCGTGGCGAGTCCGAAGATCGTGTACCACCAGGTGTGGGCTACCACTGCGTCATCCCTGCTTGGCAATCCTTCATCCTTGGCAACATCGAAGAAGAGCTGTACGAAACGCTGGAACAAAGGAGCGCCGATGTCGTTGATATATTGTCCGGCGCGGATGCCGTTGCGATTCTCCGGCCCGAAGAAGACGTTGCGGAACCGCTGTGGATGGGCCGTGCAGAACTGAATCAAGCCACGTGACGTCGCAAAAAGACGCTCTTTCGGCGCGGGATGTTTAGCGGCAATTGCGTCGAAGTCCTGAATCAGCAGCCCGATCGTCTCCCGGCTCAACTCGGCAAGGATGTGCCATTTGTCGGGAAAATGCTGGTAGATCACGGCGTGCGTATAACCGATCTCTTTAGCGATCGCACGAAGAGTCACGGCTTCGTAACCGCGATCGGCAAACATCTTGCTCGCAGCCGCAAGGATTTCGCCCCGCAGCCTTTCCTTGCGCTCTACCCGTCGACTTGGTGATGTGGATGTCACGCCGATAGCTCAGTCTTTTGACGATCTTAGCGACCGCCTGTCATTTTATCACCATTGGTTGCAAACACGCCATCTGCCCACGGCTGGCGGTCGATGTGTTCTCAGAAATAAACCAGTGATTGGTTTGCGACCAATGGTTTTTCCGGGCATCCAAACGATTAGGCCGCTCATTCGGATGGGCGGTCGAATACAAAGCCAGAGGAGGAAAGGACCATGTATTTAGTTATGGGCATCACTGGAAAAGTTGGGGGCGCCACCGCGCGGCATCTGCTGAAGCAAGGCAAACAGGTGCGAGCAGTCGTGCGCAATCGCGAGAAAGCGGCGAGGTGGGCAGACCAAGGCGTGCAGTTGGTGCATGGAGACTGGAACGATACGACAGCCATAGCGGCGGCACTCGAGGGCGTTGAGGGCGCGTTTGTGATGTTGCCGGCTGTATGGGCACCCTCGCCTGATTACAGGGAAGCAAAGGGCGTAATCGCGAACTATGTCAAGGCGCTGACCGAAGTAGTGCCCTCGCGGGTGGTGGCGCTTTCGTCGATGGGCGCGAATAGAACAAGCGGCGTCGGGATGATCACGGCCTTATCACTCCTGGAGCAGGGTTTTCGCAGCCTGCCATCTCCGGTCGCTTTTGTGCGCGCGGGCGGCTTTTTCGAAAATTTCCTTTTCGGATTGCAGGCCGCCCAGGGCGGAACACTGCCGGTCTTCTACAATCCCACAAACCGGAAATCGACAATGGTCGCGTCGGACGACATCGGCGCAGAGGTGGCAGCGCTTCTGACCGGGCCATCCTGGTCAGGGCATCGCATCATCGAGCTCGGTTCGATGGTAAACGCGGATGAAGTGGCCGAGCAATTGGGCGAAGTCCTGACACGCGACGTAAAAGCCTTTGCGGTCCCGCGCGCAGGTTGGGCGGAAGCTTTCGAGCAGTTCGGCATCCCGAAGGGCCACACTGGGCCTGCCGAAGAAATGTTTGAGAGCGTGAACGCGGGATGGATGGACCTCGGAGTCACGGGTACGGAGCACGTGGCGGGTACGACGTCCGCACGCGATGTGTTTGCGGCCGCACAGAAGGCGGTCAAGGCGTAAGTCCTGGGCAGGCTGAATCAGCCCGGTTCCTTGGAACCTGCGGCGCTCCTTGTTTTGGGTGCAAACGGGCCGAACCGGACAGTTGATCGTCCGGTTCCCCGTTGGCGAAAGGCTATTCCGTCGCGATTCTGGTTCGCTCGAAGGCGAGTGGCGATCTGCGGGAGTGGACAGGATCGAGGGCGAGGCTCGTGACTCAGAGCGACTAAACATTTCAACTGCAAGAGAGGAAGAGGGGACGGCTTGTATGAAAGATGAAAACAGAACCGATAAACTCGCAGCAGGTCGAGCAACTCAAATGGCCGCGGTGGCAATAACCAGCCTTCTCGCTTTCATCTGGGTGTACTTCGGGAGCTTATATCTGATTCACGATCCTGGCGAATGGAAGATCGTCAATCAAGAACTCGGATATCCACTGTATATCATCCCCCTGATTGGCGTGACCCACATCCTCGGTGGCTTGGGCCTCCTGATTCCCAATGCGCCTCGGTTGACTGAGTGGGTTTATGCTGGTCTTACGATCGATCTTTTGCTCGCCTCTTATTCACATCTGAATGGCAGTGGCAGTCTTTGGGACAAGGTTGATCCGATTGTCGTCTTGGCATTCGTCGTTGTTTCGTACGTGCTAAGACGCTGCATGCGCGCAAACAGGTGGTCGATATGAAAAACACCCTCGGCGGGCGCGTGGCGGAGGCCCAAGAAGTTTCAAGCCCGCCACCGGGAGCCTGCACGCTTGTTACTGCGGTGTCTTCTCTCGCGAAGGGCTGGCCGTGGACGCCTGGGCCGGCGCTGGGGTCGACACACGGTTTTGCCGGCTTGCGGCTCGGCCTCCGGTTCCGGCGCGCTTGACTTCAGGCACAGCGTTGCTGCCTCCGCGATATTCTGACATTCCTGCTGCTTCATCATCAGCCACTCGCCGAAGGTTGCTTTCTCGCGGACGATGCGATCCAGGTTGCGGTTGATGCAACCCATGTGGTGCAGTTTCACGCCCTCAAGTTCCGCCAGAATCTGCGCGTTTTCCTTCGTCTTCCTCGCCCACTCCGCTTCGATCTGGGTTCGGCGATCCGCTTCGTAGGAATCAAGCGCGTCCTGGCGCGCCTTCGCGTCCCTCAGCACCTCCTCCATCGGGATTCCGGCCGCGTCGAGAGCCATCAGGACCGCGGCGCGCTTCATCTCTTTGGGCAAGTCGCGCATGTGTTCGCTGCGAAGCATTTCGACCACCTTGTTAATGCCGTAGTCCTTCCGCGGAGTCCGGACTCCTGAGGTCCGGTAGACGTCCTCGATTGCCAGCAACTCGATCGGGAAGTCCGCGGTGTCTTCGGCCTCGGTATTCGCGAAGGCCTTTCCGCCGGAAGGCGCCATCTCAAGGGGACGACTTCCGTTGTTGCCGTTTGCCGCTTCGCTTCCTTCGGCAGCGTCCGGCTTCACGTCTTTATTTGCCAGGCCAAACCAGTTGCGTCGCATACGTTTCCTTTTCTTGCCTGTTTCCTCTTCCGGCGAAACTTGCCTCGTCCGCGGCCGCGTCCTTCGAGGATCGTCGAATTCGTCCGCGCTGTACCTGCGTTCAACTCTTTCTCCCATCTTGGGCCGGGGCGTTGCCGCGGTACGGCCTATCGCATAAGAGGTCGGCTCTCTCTCGATCTTGCGTTCGCCGCCCACAATTCCACTGCCCTTGCTTTCTTGCGGGCCCTGAAGGTTCTGCGGTTGCGCTTGCGAGACCGGGGCAGCGCTATTGCTCGCTTCCTCGGGCGGCGGAAAGACTGCCGAAACGAGAGTGCCCAGCGTTGGGCCCTTGGTCTGGTCTCGCTGAATTCCGACGAGATAAGAGCCCTCGTCTATCACGCAGTATTTGGCGGTGCCGAAGAACTGCTCCCAGCGGCCCCGAATTCCCAATTTCGATCCGACTTCCACACGTGTCCCGATCCGTATGCAGGCTCCGCCAAACGATTTGTTTTCCATTCGCGCGGTCACGGAGTGCGAGGTTCCGCTTTGATCCTGCCACGAGGCCTCCACGGAGATCATTACCCGCCTGCGCGGCTCGCGCGTAACTCCTTCCATGCGAACTCTATCGGCACAAAGTGGCATCGGCCTGAGACTGGATGCGGACCTGCTGAGTGTCGCCGGTGACACGGGGAGCCGCTGCTTCTGTTCCAAAACGAGGTGCAGCTTCGGCATTCGCAAATGAAACTGCCGGGGAATCCGTAGAGCTGGCTGCGTGCACGCCACTTCTACTTGATATCGCCGGGGTTAGCGAGGAGCGTACGACGAAGGTCTCCCCGTTGGCTCCGTCGCCACGTCGTCAGCCAACCGGCTCGCTCGGACGGCGCTCCTCGAGCAGGTCCGCGAGAATCCACACTGTTCCGGCGATGGCAAACGTCTCGGCAGTTTCGCTCCAGTTGGTATGGCTATGCGGGCTTGAAAGAAGCAGCGGGATCCACACCACGAGCCCGAAGACCACGAGCATCAACGTCAGCAGGCGTGCCGCCAGAAGCGCCGCGCGATTCGCAAGCAGAGCCAAAGCCGCGAGCCCGAAAAAAATTGTGGTGGCCTCCGCCCAAAACATCTGGCTGGGCGGAAGCCATTTCGGGACCAGCTGCGCCGTCGGACCCAGATAAAAGGCTTGTTCGAGGGCAAACGAAGCCGTGCAGATTCCCACGAGCACCCGCCCCGTTCGGCCGGTGATCTCCCAGGGCCACGCCGATGACGTGCGCGCATATGCGATAATCCCTCCGGCCGCGAGAGCGATTTGCTCGAAGAAATTGCCCCAGCTGTTGTAGACCTGCGGCGCCGTGACGATTCCCCGCACGCACCCGAACGCGAAAGCGAGAAAGACCGCGCCAAGCGCCGCCGCGCCCCATTTCCGGGCCGGACGAAACTGCATGGCGGCGCCACCGACGATCTCCGCGGCACCGGCGGCGAATGCGACGTAACGCGGCAGATGCCACCCATTGTAGTCATGCCAGGCCAGCGTAATGAGACCGAAAACTAGAGCGGCCAGTCCGAACACCCGACAGCCGATGTTCGAATCACGCTCGGATTTCGTCATATCGCTCAAGAGCCTTCGCCGGATTCTCGTTGACAATCGAAAAGCGGGCCCGGATGACTCCCTTGCCGGATGGGTCCCTGGCACCGGATGCACGGCTTTATACAACGAGAACGGACCAATGCATAGCTCTCCGCGGGCGTCTGAAATCGATTGTCCCTGAAATATCGCAACAAATGCGAATCAGAACCCTCCGGCCGACATCAGTGTCGTTGTCGCCTCGCGTGGACGTTTCTTACGGGAGGGTGGTAAGCTATCGCGCCGCGACTTCATATCTCAGGCGGGAGCTTGCAGCAGCGGGCTCTTCATCCGCCCGACAGGAATGCAAACGATGGCCTCCGATCCGATCACCGCTCAGCCGGCGGCAGCCGCCGAAGCTATCGTCTCGCAGCCCGTTTCCCTGCCGCTCACGCGCGCCGCGATTTTTCTCGTTGTGACCATCAACCCTGCCGACGAAGATCGCACCGCCGTGCTCTCGCTCTGCGCCGATCTTTCGGCTCTTTTGCGTTCCGTCGGCTTTCGCGACCTCGACGCATCCCTTTCCTGCATCATGGGCATCGGCGCCACCGCATGGGACCGCCTCTTCGGCTCGCCTCGCCCCGCCGAACTACATCCCTTTCGCGAAATTCGCTCCGGCGCGCGTCACGCCGTTTCGACGCCCGGCGACCTCCTCTTCCACATCCGCGCCAAGCGCATGGACCTCTGCTTCGAACTCGCGATGCAGATCATGGCTCGCCTCGGAGGCTCCGTCTCCACCACCGACGAGGTCCACGGCTTCCGCTATATCGATAATCGCGACCTGCTCGGCTTCGTCGACGGCACCGAGAATCCCGCAGCCGGCGCGGCCGCCGATGCCGTCTTCATCCGCGACGACGATCCGGCCTTCGCCGGCGGCAGCTACGTGATCGTCCAGAAATACCTGCACGATCTCGACGCGTGGAACAAGCTGCCCACCGAACTCCAGGAAAAGATCATCGGGCGCGAGAAGCTCTCCGATATCGAGCTCGATGATTCCGTCAAGCCCACCAACGCGCACAACGCGCTCACCGTCGTCGAGGAGAACGGCCAGGAAATCAAGATCGTTCGCGACAACATGCCCTTCGGCCGCCCGGGCCACAAGGAGTTCGGCACCTATTTCATCGGCTACAGCCGTTCGCCGCGCATCATCGAGCAGATGCTGGAAAACATGTTCGTGGGAAAGCCTCCCGGCAATTACGACCGCATCCTCGATTTCAGCACCGCCGTCACCGGCAATCTGTTTTTCGTTCCGACAGCCTCGTTCCTCGATGGCGTCACTCCGGACCAGCCCGTTTCCGCCGCGCCCCAGGCGGAAACCGCCGCCGCGGTGCCCGAAATCGTCAAATCCCCGGCCTCCGCTCCCGCATCAAAGGACGGTTCGCTCGGCATCGGTTCCCTGAGAGGAGAAAATTCGCATGAATAACCTGCACCGCGAGCTCGCTCCGATTTCCGATGCCGCGTGGGCGCAAATCGAAGAGGAAGCCTCCCGCACGCTCAAGCGCTATCTCGCCGGCCGCCGTGTTGTCGACGTTCACGGCCCCGAGGGCGCCGAACTCTCCGCTGTCGGCACAGGCCACCTCCGCTCGATCGCAGCTCCCGCGGAAGGCGTGCTATCGCGCCAGCGCGAGGCGAAACCCCTCGTTGAGCTGCGCGTCCCATTCGATCTCGAGCGCCAGATGATCGACGACGTCGAGCGCGGCGCAGGCGATTCCGACTGGCAGCCCGCCAAGGACGCCGCCCGCAAACTCGCTTTCGCCGAGGATCGCGCCATCTTCGAAGGCTACGAAGCGGCCGGCATCGTCGGCGTTCGCCAGGGCACCAGCAACCCCCGCAAAGCTCTTCCGGCCGACGTCCGCAAGTACCCGCAGGCGTTCGCCGAAGCCCTCAGCCAGTTGCGCCTCGTCGGCGTCAACGGTCCCTATTCCATCCTTCTCGGCGCCGCCGCCTACACCGAGCTCGCCGAAACCAGCGACTACGGCTACCCCGTCCTAGAACACGTCAAGCGCCTCGTCGAAGGCAAAATCATTTGGGCGCCCGCCATTGACGGCGCCTTCCTGCTCACCACCCGCGGCGGCGACCTCGATCTCCACCTCGGCCAGGACGCGTCCATCGGCTACTTGAGCCATACCGATACCCACGTGCGGCTCTACTTGCAGGAAACGTTCACCTTCCTGTATCTCACTTCCGAATCCTCCGTCGCGCTCGCGCCGCCCTCCAAACCGCATTCCTCCTGACGCGCCTCGGCCCGCCTTCATCGATCAACGTCGCTCTTCTGGCTTCGGATTTTTCGCCCACTCGCCTTATAATCTCACCCACCAAAGGCTGCCCTACACTTGCCCGAACCCGGTCTCAGCCCGGAGCGCTACTCGCTCGCCGTCATCACCGACGACGCAGACATCTTCCCCGAAATCCGAAAACACCTCGCCGCCGACTTCCGCACCACCCTCGCCACCACGGAAGGCGAAATCCGCCTCGTGATCGAGCGCGACGATCTCCACGCCATTCTCTTCAGCCTTGATGCCATTGGCGACGGCCCCGCCGACGGCCTAGAAGTCCTCGAAGAAATTCGCGGGATTCGCGACGACGTCGTTCTCGTCGCATTCACGCGCAGCAATCAGCGCACGATTCCACTCCGTGCCAGCCAGGCCGGCGCCGACGAATTCTTCCTCTTCCCGATCAATTACGACGAGCTCAAAATCGTGCTCTCTCGCGCCATCGAAAAGCGCGCTCTCGAACTGGAAGGCCGCCGCCTGGTGCAGCAAGTCGAAAACAAAGCCGTCTTTTGCGGCCTCGTTGGCGCGAGTCCCGCCATGCAAAAGGTCTACCAGGCGATCGAAGCGGTCGCCGGCACCGGCGCGTCCGTCGTGATCCGCGGCGAAAGCGGCGTCGGCAAGGAACTCGTCGCGCGCGCGATTCTCCAGTGCGGCGATCGCGCGGCCGAGCCCTTCGTTTGCCTCAACTGTTCGGCCCTGCCTGAGAGCCTCATGGAATCCGAGCTTTTCGGCTACGAGAAAGGCGCCTTCACCGGCGCGGACGCCGCAAAGCCTGGCCTGATCGAACTCGCCCACTCCGGCACGCTCTTCCTCGACGAGATCACCACTCTGAACCTTAGCTTGCAGAGCAAGCTTCTTCGCGTCCTCCAGGAACGCTCCGTCCAGCGGCTCGGCGGCCGCTCCGCCAAGCGGATCGATTTCCGCCTGATCACCGCCACCAACGAGGACCTCGAGGATTGCGTCCGCAAGGGGCGGTTTCGCGAGGACCTATACTTTCGCATCAACGTCGTGCCCATCGCGGTGCCCCCCTTGCGCGACCGCCAGGGAGACGTCGCCCTGCTCGCCGGCCATTTCCTGCGAATCTACTGCGCCTCGATGAAAAAGCCGCTCAAGACGCTGAAGCCCGACGCTCTCGAGGTCCTCGAGGCGTACGAGTGGCCCGGCAACGTCCGCGAACTCGAGAATGTCATCCAGCGCGTTGTCGTGATGGTGGGCAGCCCCGTCGTCTCGCTCGAAAACCTTCCCCAGCAGCTCCTCCGGCACAGCGCCACGGTTCAAGAGGCGATTCTCATCCCCGAAGACGGCGTGGATTTCGACGCCGAAATGGAGCGCCTGGAAATTGCCTATCTCGGCGCCGCGCTGCGCCGCACGGGAGGCAAAAAAAGCGCCGCGGCAAGGCTTCTCCGGCTCGATGGGCAGCGCATGAAGTACCTGTGCCGGAAGCACCAGGTGAACGAAGGCAATTAGTTGGTAACTTTTTAACCTGTAGCAGTTTAATTTTTAACTGTCAGGGTGAATTTCTCACCCTTTCGCCCGCCGCCTCGCTGGTACTTTCGTACTAAGCGCTTTATTTCCAGTCGAGACGGACCCGTCCTCCACGCCCGGCGATTTGGCATTCCCCTTGCACTAGGTAGTTGCGTACGCGGAAAGAAAAAATTCAAGTTCAGGAGCCCGGCGATGACGATCGAAAAGAAGAGCTTGATCAGCACCCTCAAGACCACCAAGAAGGCCAACGCCGTGAAGGAAGACATCAGCGGAGCCGCTTCCCTCAGCCCGAGCCAGAAGATGCCGGTTCAGGTCAAGCTCGGCAGCAAGACCAACAAGCTCGCCACCAAGGGCGCGAAGCTCGCCACCAAGGGCGCCAAGCTGGCCACCAAGACCAACAAGCTGGCCATCAAGCTCGCCTCCAAGTACTAAGCTCGTCGATCCTGCATCGGTTTCGAAGGCCCCGGCTCCAGCCGGGGCCTTCTTCTTCTACCAGAACTTTCTGACGACGTATCTCCACGTCTCCTGCCACGCCAATCCCGCCAGGCTGCGCCGTACGCCGTAGATTCGCGCGGTTCCAATCATGCCTGGCTTCAGCCGCCCCTCGGCGTTGCTCACCTCGATCTCGGCGACGTAGAAATTGGGAGCGCTCAACCCCTTGAACTCGTTTGCCTCGGCCAGACCAGGGTCGAGTGCCGAGGATTGCGGCGAGAGCGAGATCATCCTCGCGTCGAGTGTTCCCCAAACCCCGTCCACCTGTAGCCGGGCCCCCGATCCGGTGTTCAGCTTGTAGAGGTCGTGCTCGGAGACGAAAATTCGCGCGCGCATCCGGCTCAGGTCTGCCACTTCCACGAGCGTGGTGCCCTCCGGCAGGTACGATCCCAGGCGGTCCGCCGCATGGGGAGTCAACACAAGGCCCGAGATCGGGCTGCGTACCTCAAGGCCCGACGCCTCGGCCTCCAGCGCGCTCGCCTGCTTCGCCCAGCGGTCGCGCTCCTCATCGGCCGCGCCGAAGTCGGCATAGCGCAGCGCGGCGGAATTGGCACGGTCCACAGCCAACGCGTAGCTTGCTTCCGCCCTCGCAAATTCGGACTGTAGCGGAAGATTCTGAAGCTCGATGAGTGTCTCGCCCGCCTGCACCGCCTCGCCTTCGTCGGCGTGAACCCGCGTCACGCTTCCCGGGACCACGTTTCGCACGACGGCGGTTCGGACCGGTTCGAGGACAAACGGTCCCTTCACCGTGTCGTGGGTCAGCGGCAGCAGCAGCACGACGGCGGCCGCCACGCCTAGCGCCCACGGATGCCGGGAGCCGAACCACGCTGCGATGCGATCCTTCTTGTCCAGATAGACGAATTTCATGAAGTTCACCAGTGTGCGAATTCTCGAACGGAAGATCAGAGCCGCCGTCGCGAGCTCGGGAATAAACGACCAGTCGGGATCGAAGTTGCGGAAAATGCTGCCCACCAGCCCCGCCACCAGGTAGAGCAGCGTATACGTGTAAACGCCCGACGCCAGCGCGTAGGCGGCGTATCCCAGCCGCCAGCGCCGCGGCACGAACGGCACCTCCACCGGAAGTTTCCAGACGTGCCGCTTCACCCACGCCGAGACGTACGCGGTCGAATTCTCCTTCAGGTCCATCAGGCCGAGTATTTCGCAAAGGATGTAATACCCATCCAGCTTGATCAGCGGATTGAAATTGATCAGCACCGAGGCGATTCCGGTGATCAGCATCATCATGTACGCCACGGAATGCAGCATCGTGTCCGGCGGCGAAAGCCACCAGACGATCGTCGCTCCCGCGCAGATGTAGAGCTCCGACCACATTCCCGCCATCGCGATCACCATCCGCTGGTAGCGCGACGCCAGCACATCGCCTTCGGTCGTGTCCGTGTAGAACGCCGGCGTCAGATAAATCAGCAGGAAGCCCATGGCCGGTACCCGGCCGCCGTAGTGCTTGCATGCGTGGCCGTGGCCCATTTCGTGCCAGCACATCGACACCACGGCGACGATGTAAAACGTGCCGGCGTCCGCCCACGTTTTTTGCGAGAAGTTGAAAAAGTAGAGCGTGTCGCGCCCGATGTCGCTCCAGTGCGCCGCGGTGATCGCCGCCATGATCGCGAAAAACACGAGCGTGATGCAGGTAAACCACCACGTGTAGATGAACGCGGTGCGCTCGTACAGCCAGGTGATGAACTTGTCCGGATTCACCGCCGGGAATGTGATCTGCGCCAGATCGCCCCACCGGCTCTTGGTCGTCTTGAGCGCTTTCCGCCGCTTCTCCGCGTCCTTCTGCATCAGCAGCAGATTTTTTTCCTGCGGCGTTCTGTACCAGAACTCCTCGGCCTCCAGCGTCGCCGCGAATTCGCGGATTTCATCGACGCTGTACTCCGCGCCGGTCTGCCCCGAGTACAACGTGGCGATCTCTTCGTAGGACCGGTTGCCGTCGAACAATTGCGCCAAGTCCCAGTTCGCCTTGGGAAACCGGTACATCGACTCCTGGCTCGGCACCAGCGCCCGGACGATCGCCTTGCCTTCCTCGATGTGCTCTCTGAAAACGACGTCGGGTGGGATTCGCGGCGCGCGCTCCGAGATGACCCGCGCCGGCAGCTCCGGCAGGGCTACGTCGAGAACGCGCGTGAGATTCATTGCACCCCGGCTAGGTGCACGGAAGCCGTCATTCCAGGCCGCAGCGAGCCTCTCTCGCCCACGAGTTCCACCAGCACCTCGAATGTGCCGCTCGCAGGATCGATCACCGGGCTGATTTCCTTCACGCGCGCCGAATGCCGCTCTCCGGGATCGTCCGGCGAATCGACTTCGACGCGCTGTCCCTCGCGCACTTTGCCGAACATTTTTTCCGGCAGCGTGAACCGCACGAGCAGCGGCGCTTCGCTGGTGATCCAGAAAAGCCGGTCGCCCTTCGCTACCGTCTGCCATTCGCGGACGTAGCGCCGGGCTACCAGCGCGTCGAAGGGGGCCACCACCCGGGTTTTCTCCATCTCGAGCTCGAGCGAGCGTTCGTCGTCGCGCGAGTTGTTCAGCAATTCCGTCACCCGCTTGATATCCCAATCGTGGGATTCGACGTTGTATTTCGCGTGCTGCAGTTGTTCCGCGGAAGTGAGGCCCTGTTTCCAAAGCTCCTGGGCGCGGACGTAGTCCGCCTGCATCACTTCCCTTTCAGCTTTCCAGTTGTTCAAGTCGTCTTCGATACTCCGCGATTTGGCGCGAGCCGAATCGAGCTGCGCCTGAAGGTCGCGGTCGTCCAATTGAGCCAGCAGGGTTCCTGCTTTCACACGCGCCGGAACGTCGTAGTAAATCTTGGCCACCACTCCGTCGCGCTGCGCGGTGAGGTCCACCTCGTGCTCGACCACAATCGGGCCCGAAACCACCATCTCGGGCTCGGCGGGAGCCGCGCCCGGCTGCGCGGGAGGCACCGGCGCCGGAGCGGGCAGGGTCGCCGCGTTCGAAACGGGCGTTATGTCCGGTTTGTCGCTGCCGCAACCCATCATCTGCGTTGCGGCGGCCAGCGCCGCCCAGCAAATCAACTTGCGCACGCGTCTCCTCCGGGAATTCCCGCGAATCCGCTACCAGCCGAACCAGTACCACAACTTCGAATAGGCCCAGAAAAACGGCACGCGGAAAAAGACGTAGCCGGCCGGGCGCCATCCCACGCGGATCTTGCCGCGCCCTTCCATCCCCGCGCGAATCAGGCCGCCCGGATTGGGAATCGCGACGCGCGAATAGAAAACCGTCGAATCGTGCAGCCTCTGCGCCTCGGGGCTGACGATTTCCACTTCGCCGTGAAACGTTCGCGCCGGATAGCTGTTCAGCTTCACGGAAGCATATTGGCCCGCGCGCAGCAGACCCGCGTCGTCATCGTCCGCCGCGACGTCCACGATAGCCCGCGAGGTATCCACCACTTCAGCAAACGAATCGCCCCGGCCAAGCTTCCGGCCCGCAAAGTCTTCCACGTGGGGAGTAGCGATCACGCCGTCGATCGGCGAGCGGAGCTGCGACTTGTCCAGTACCTCGCGCGCTCGATCGAGTTCCGCCTTCCAGTATTGCGCCTGCACGCGCTGCACCCCCGCCGTCGTGCCATCGTCCGTCGCAAGGGCGCGGTTCATTTCGAGCAACGCTTCCTGGTAGCGCGATTGCGCCTCGGCTACGCCGGACTGCGCGCTCCAGTCTTCCATCTCCGCGACCACCTGGCCCGCGCGCACCGCCTGCCCTTCCCTCACGAGGACCTTGCTGACCACGCCGTCCGTCTCGGGCTGGATCTCGGCCTGGCGCTGCGGCGCCACCACGGCGTCGCCGTCGACACGCAGCGGCAGCGGCACCGCGATCAGGAAAATCAGCGCGGCGATCGATCCCGCCACAATCACGGCCCGCCGGCGCTTTTCCATCGCCATGAATTTCCGTTTCCGCACCAGCACCGGCTCGAGAACCGAAATGAACGGCACCTCTTTGTACATCTGCGCGTTGCGCAGCGCGACCGTGGCCTGGCTCGCGAGCACCTGCAGGATTTCGAGATGTGCTGACGAGAGAAAATCCGGGTCGGTGCTTTCGAGCGAGAGCATGCCCACGCGGCCCGTGTCGTCGTTCAGCGGCATCGCGTAGAAGCCGCGCATGCCGGATTCGGCAAAATACTTGCGAAATTTCGCGCGCGTCTCCTCGCGGTCCGCGTCGATCTCTTCGCCGTGCTGGGTCACGTGGACCACCTCGGAGGACAGCGCCGCCCATTGCAGCACGTCGTTCAGCGGCGCGAGTTCCGGCGAATCCGCTTCCACCTGCGCGACGCCCGTCACCGCGCTCAGCTTGAAGCGCCCGTGCCGCTCGAGAGCCAGCGCGGCGCGCTCGAACGGGATCACCGCCTGCGGCGCGTTCACGATCGTCTGCAGCATCCGTTCGAGATTCAGCGTCGACGTGATCTCGTGGCTCACCGTATTGAGCGTTTCGAGCACTTCCACCTTCCGCTCGGCCATCAGCAGGCTCGCGTTATGCAGCGCGGTCGACGCCGTCTCGTTCAAGCTCGTCAGGGTGAACAAATCGTCTTCGCCGAAAACGCCTCCGTCCGCTTTGTTGACGACCTCGACCACTCCCACGAGCGCGCCCTTGTCCATGATCGGCGCCGCCAGCAGCGATCTCGCCGCCGCTTCACCCACGGCCGCGTTTCTTTCGGCGAGTCGCGCGTCATCCGCATCCGATACGCAAACCGGCTCGCCGTTGTTCGACACTGTGCCCGCAATGCCCTCGCCGGACTGAAGGATCTGGCCGCGGAAGGACGTCGCGTCCTCCCCGTCCTGGTGCATCAATTCGAGAGTTTCGTCCGGATGTAGAAGCCAGATGTTCACGGCCTCGGCTCCGAGGATTTCCAGAAACTTCGCCCCGATCAGCCGCAGCAGTTCTTCCATCTCGAGCGTCGAAGAGAACACTTTCTCGAGATCGTACATCTGCGTGATCCGGCTGATCGATGTGAGTGTTCCGTGCCGTTCCTCTTCGTAGTCCTGCGCGGACGCAAGCGCCACCGCGGCGAGGGGGGCGGCGGGTTGGAGGGCATCGAGCGCCTCTTTGGCGATATCGCCGTCAAAGGAAAGAATCTCGATCGCGCCGATCAGCGTGTCGCCCTTGATCAGCGGGATGTAGGAAAGTGAGCGCAGAGTCCTGCGGACATCGACGTGCGGGTAGTCCTCTCGCTTCAAAGCGGCGGAGCTGCGGAAGATAGGCGCCGGCTCCTCGATAAGCTTGCCGAGCAGCCCGGTATCGGATTCGATCGCTCCATCGTGGATGCCGACATCGCCCAAGGTGGCTTTGGGCGTCCAGAAAACAGCGCCGTCGTCTCCCGCGATTGTGTAGACGTTTACGGCGGCGTCGGAGAAACAGTCGGAGACGAAACGGGCGAGGACGTTCGCGCGAGGAGCCACTTCCTGCTCGGTCAGCAGATGAAAAGAGAGGACAGAAAAATCCAGAATCGATTCCTGTTTGCGGCTCAACTACGTTCTAGCTTTCCGCCCGTTCACTCCTTCGGGAAACAGCCCGGCGGACTGGAGTTCCTTGCATTTTGGGCCCGGATTCACTAAAACTGTGTGCCGCACTCTAACAAAGGGACTTGCGGGTGTCAACGAACGCGGGACTCACGCCGTCCGAGTGCGCCCGAGGGAGAGATTCTTGGGTATCGAGACGAAAACGCAAGGCGACATCCGAATTGTGAAGGTGACGGGGAAGCTGGGACTCGGCCCGGACCTGACGCGCTTCGGAGCCATCATCGACGAACTGATCGGCCAGTCCCACAAGAAAATCCTCATCGACTTCGAGGAAGTGCCCACCATCGATTCAAGCGCGATCGGCATGCTGGTTCGTTGCATGACCGCAGCGAAGAAGAACGGCGGCTCGATCCGCCTTTTGAAACCCACCAAATTCATCGTGCAGACGCTGAAGATGGTGGGGCTGCTGAATCTTTTCCCTACCTACGAGGACCTGCCATCGGCGGTCGCATCGTTCCAATAAGAATGGAGTGAGGAAGCAAAGGGCCTGTGATTTTCTGCGGCAAAGGGAGTAAAACCCTTGACGCCGAAAGCAGGCTAGACAGCCTTAAGTAGCGGGAAAAGGCCGCTTTCGGCCGGGTTTGGGCAGGCGCGCCGTCGGGCGAGGCCGGATCAAGCCCCGGGATTGGGCTGATCAGAGTCCAAGACGGGGAGTTCCAGGGTGACGACGAGCCCTCCGCCGACCGCGTTGGCGGCGGTGACGCTTCCGCCATGGAGGCGGAAAGCGCGCTCGGCGATCGCGAGTCCCAGGCCGGCCCCGTCGGGATCCTTGCGGATGCCGTCGACCACCCGGTGGAATGGGATAAACAGCTCAGCCAATTGACTTTCCGGGACGCCGGTGCCATGGTCCCGCACCTGGATCACGGCGCGGGGCCCGTGGCCATTGGGCCGGCACTCGATCGCGACATCGACCGTGGTTCCATCCGCGGTATGGCGCACAGCGTTGCGCACGACGTTTTCGACCGCGCCGCGCACCATCTCCGGGGCGCCGTTCACCGAGCATTCAAAGGACTGGCCGAACTTGACGGAACAGTTGCGGCCGCGGGCTTCGTAGTCACCGTCGGATGCGACTTCCTGGACTAACACTCCGAGGTCGAAGACTTTCTTCTGCTGCAGGTCGACGCCGCTTTCGATGCGGGCGAGGCTCAGCAACTGGCCGATCAGCTTGTTCAAGCGATCGGTTTCGCGCTCGATCCGATCGAGATGTTCGAACGCTTCGGGATTCGCACGCTGCCGGGCGAGGCCGAGCGCCAGATTCAAACGCGTGAGGGGCGACCGGAGCTCATGGGAGACGTCGGCGAGCAAGCGGCGCTGCGAGGTGACGAGAAGATCGATGCGCTCGGCCATGCGGTCGAAATCGCGGCCGAGCTCGGCGAGCTCGTCGCGGCGTCCTGTAACACTTTTGTCGACGCGGGCATCGAGATGCTCGCTGGCGATTTCGCGGGCCGCCAAGCGGAGCTTCCCGATGGGGCCCGTGATATGCCGCGCGAGCCAAAAGCAGAAAATCGCACCGGTGGCGAGAACGACGAGCCAGCGTACGATGCCTTCGGTGCCGACGTCCTCGAACAAGAACTGGATCATGGAGTGGGGCAGGAACGGCCGGGGCGGAAAGGTCATGAAAAACGTGTAGGAACGCCCGCTGGCGCCGTTGACGCGCTCGCCCATGATTCTCTCTTGATTGAAATAGACGGGCGTGGCGAGGCCGGCTTCGAGCACGCGCGGCACGAGCTTGAGGACCTTTTCCGGAACGGGACGGCCGAGGACTTCGTGGCCATCCTCGTCGAGCATGTAGTCCTGCATCGGGTCTCTTTGCTCGAGCGACCGGATGTACTTGGCGGCGGCGGGGACGCCGCTGCGTTCAAGGAGATCGGTTTCATGCTGGGAGCGGAGGTCGAGGGGCAATTCATATTTCTGGCGCCAGCGCTCGTCGTCCGCCGAACGCGAGCGAATGAGCGCGGCGGAGGTGATCAGCGCGGCGCTGAGCACGAAAATGCCGAGCCAGAACCAGAGAAAGATCTTGAAGAACAGGCTGCGCATTTATTTCTCGGCGGCGACGGAACGGTGAGAAAGCACGTACAGATACCCGATTCCGCGCACGCCCTTGATCCGTTCAGTACCGTCGGGCCGGGCCCCGAGCTTGCGACGAAGATTACTTACATGAGTATCCATGCTGCGGTCAAATGGGGAAAACTCGCGGCCTAAGACGGCGCGCACCATTTCCTCGCGCGAGAGCACGGCGCCGGCGGAACGCAAGAAGGTCTCGAGCAGGTCGAATTCGACGGCGGTGAGATCGAGGGGCTCACCGGCGCGCCGGGCGAGCCTGGCTCCCTTATCGAGCTCGATGTCTTCGAGACACAGCCTCTCGGCGGCTCCGGGGCGCATAGCCGCGTCCTCGGGCGTGGAGCGGCGAAGAACGGCCTCGATCCGTGCGGAAAGCTCACGCGAATTGAAAGGTTTGGGGAGGTAGTCGTCGGCGCCCAGCTCGAGGCCGAGGATCCTGTCCTGATCGTCGCCGCGAGCCGTGAGCATCATGACGGGAATGCGGGAGCGAGCACGGATGCGGCGAAGAACCTCGAATCCCTTCAAATCGGGGAGCATGACGTCGAGGACCACGATCGAGTGTTCGCCCGAAAGGGCGCGCTCGATCCCCTGCAAGCCGGAGTGAACCGACTCGATCACGAAGCCTTCCTGGGCGAGGTATTGAGAAAGCAACTGGCAGAGTTCGACGTCGTCGTCCACCACGAGAACGCGCTGCTTCGAAGGTCTGGCAATCGCCTTCATTTCGGGGCTCAGATCGATTTTCGTCCGATCGTTGTCTGGTTTCAAGGAATGCAAACCTGGGCAATGATAACTAGATCGACGATTGGCGAGCGTCAAGAATTGTCAAGGCGGGCGCCCCGCGCTTAACAAAACTTTGCCAATGGCCCACGGAACTGGACCTTCGCCCGAGAGCCGCTCTTGTAACCTTATTTGCGTTGCAGCCATCCATAAAGGAGCGTTCCCTTGAACGAAGGGTACTCTGAACTCGCAAGCGCAAACGACGAACTGCTACTGGAACTGGCGAGGCAAGGCGAGCGTGCCGCAATCGATACACTGTTCTCGCGCCATATGCCGATACTGCAGCGCACGGCTTTGAAGTTCCTGCATAACGAAGCGGAGGCGGAAGACGTGGTGCAGGACAGCCTGACATCGGCATACGTGCATCTTTCGCAGTATGCGGGCCGGGCGCAATTCCGGACGTGGCTGCTGAGCATTCTGCTGAATACGGCCCGCACCAGGGTCCGCGGCCGGAAGGCGGACCGGGATTTGTCGCTCGAGGAAGCGGTGGGAGACTCGGGGGTGGCGCCGATTCTGACGCTTTGCGATTCGAGGCCAGGGCCGGACCAGATCATGGCGGCACAAGAAGAGCAGGAAATCTTGCATGAGGCCTTAAACTACCTGTCGCCCGATTTCCGCGCGGCCTATTACCTGTGCTATGTAAAGGGCCTTTCCGCCAAGGAAGCAGCCGCCAGCTTGGGCGTGAATCAGCAAACGCTGAAGGTGCGACTTTTCCGGGGCAAGCGGAAACTGACGACGAGGTTATCGATCATCCAGGATGAAGCGCATCCCGGGACCCGGCGGAGGCGTGCGCGCCACGCGGGAGACATGCAGGGCGAAGCGAAGCACAGCCGGCTGCAAGCAGGAGAATCTTCCATACAATAAGAACCGACCTTCCCGCGACTCACGGTGGCCGGAGCCGTCTCGAAACCAGACCGTGCGAGTGCGGAATCGGAGCGGGCTTTTCTCTCGATCGATCGCGAAGCTTTTCGCAAGTGGAACTTACCACAGGGCGGATGAGGACCGAAAATGGCCGAATGGACGTTGAAGACGAATCCTGACGACAGTTCGACTCTACCGCCGGAACCTCCGCCACCGGGCCACGAGAAAGCGCCCACGGCGAAACGGCACGTGCTGGTTTGGCTGATCATCGCCGTTTTGATCGCGGGCGCCGTGTTCTTCCTCTATCACCAGTACCAAGCCGCGCAGGAGGAAAAAGCGAAGTCGAAGGCGAAGGAGAATGAACACGGCGTGCCGGTGACAGTGGCGAAGGCGACGAAGGGCGATATCGGCGTGTATCTGGAGGCGCTCGGGACGGTGACGCCGGTTTACACGGTGACGGTGACGAGCCGCGTGCAGGGCCAGATCATGAACGTCTTCTACCGCGAAGGCCAGATGGTGCATAAGGGCGACCCGCTGCTCGAGATCGACCCAAGGCCCTACGAAGCCGCTTTGACGCAGACGGAAGGGCAACTGGCGCACGACGAAGCGGTGCTGAGCGAGGCGCGCATCGACCTCGACCGGTACCAGGCGGCATTCAGCCAGAACGCCATCGCGCAGCAGCAAGTCTACGACCAGCAGCAGGCGGTGAAGCAGGACGAAGGGACGGTGAAGAACGACCAGGGACTCGTGGATACGGCGAAGGTGAACCTGGTCTACTGCCACATCACCTCGCCGATCGACGGGCGGGTGGGGCTGCGGCTGGTGGACCCGGGAAACATCGTGCAGGCAAACAGCACGACTTCGCTGGTAGTGATCACGCAGCTCCAGCCGATCACGGTGATTTTCAGCGTGGCCGAGGATTACCTCTCGGAAATCGAGCAGCAACTCCGGCACGGGCAAAAGCTGAAGGTGGAGGCGCTCGACCGGGCGCAGGTGAAAACACTGGCGACCGGCTCGCTGCTGACGCTCGACAACCAAGTGGATACGACGACGGGCACGGTGAAATTGAAGGCGATTTTCGACAATAAGGACAGCGCGCTTTTCCCGAACGAGTTCGTCAACGCAAAACTGCTGGTCGAGACGCAGCACGGAGTGATTCTCGTTCCGACGCCGTCGATACAGCGGAATTCGCAGCAAGCGTTCGTCTACGTGATCAAATCCGGCGACACCGCGACGGTGCAGAACGTGACGACCGGCACGAGCGACGGAAATTTCACCGCGGTACAAGGGCTGCAGGCGGGCGACGTGGTGGCATTGAACGGGTTCGACAAGCTGCAAGACGGAATCAACGTGGAAGTGCGCAAGGGGTCGAAGAACTCGACGGGCACGAATACCGCCACGGGTGACCAGGCCCCATGAGTCCGTCGCGGCCCTTCATCCTGCGGCCGATCGCAACGTCCCTGCTGATGGCGGCGATCCTCCTCGTAGGAATTGTGGCGTATACGCAGTTGCCGATTTCGGCCCTTCCGGAAGTGGATTACCCCACGATCCAAGTCATCACGTTTTACCCGGGCGCGAGTCCGGACGTGACGGCATCCGCGGTGACGGCGCCGCTCGAACGGCAATTCGGAGAAGTGCCGGGATTGAGCCAGATGACGTCGACGAGCTCGGCGGGGAGCTCGGTGATCGTGTTGCAGTTTGACCTGAGCCTGAACATCGACGTGGCCGAACAGGAGGTGCAGGCGGCCATCAACGCCGCGCAGACCTATCTGCCGCCGGACCTGCCGACGCCGCCGATCTACAGCAAGAGCAATCCCGCGGACACGCCGATCCTGACGCTGGCGATGACCTCGAACACGATTCCGCTGTCGCAAGTGGAAGACCTGGCGGACACGAGGCTGGCCCAGAAAATCTCGCAGCTCGAGGGAGTGGGCCTGGTAAGCATCAGTGGCGGGCAGAAGCCGGCGGTGCGAATCCAGGTGAACCCGACGGCGTTGTCCTCTTTCGGAATCAATCTGGAGGACGTGCGCGCCGCGCTGCAGCAGACGAGCCTCGATCTGGCCAAGGGAAATTTCGACGGGCCGCACGAGGATTACCAGATCGACGCGAACGACCAGTTACTGACGAGCGCAGACTTTCGCTCGGTGGTGGTGGCGTACCGGAACGGCTCGCCAGTGCTGCTGTCGGACGTGGCGAACGTGATCGACGGCGCGGAAAACGTGGACCAGGCGGCGTGGATGAACGACACGCCGGCGGTGATCGTCAACATCCAACGGCAGCCGGGCGCGAACATCATTCAAGTGGTGGACCGGATCAAGAGCCTTCTGCCATTGCTGCAAAGCAATCTGCCGGCGTCGGTGCACGTGTCGATTTTGACGGACCGGACGACGACGATCCGGGCGTCGGTGAAGGACGTGGAATTCGAGCTGATGCTGACGGTGGCGCTGGTGGTGATGGTGATCTTCCTTTTCCTGCGCAGCCTATCGGCAACGATCATCCCGAGCGTGGCCGTGCCGCTCTCGCTGATCGGCACGTTCGCGGTGATGTACCTCGCCGGGTACAGCTTGAACAACCTGACGCTGATGGCGCTGACGATTTCGACCGGCTTCGTGGTGGACGACGCGATCGTGATGATCGAGAACATCGCGCGCTTCATCGAAGAGGGAGACAAGCCGCTGGAAGCGGCGCTGAAAGGCGCGGAGCAGATCGGGTTCACGATTATTTCGCTGACCATCTCGCTAATCGCCGTGCTGATCCCGCTGCTGTTCATGGGGGACATCGTCGGGCGGCTGTTCCGGGAATTCGCGGTGACGCTGGCGGTGACGATCCTGGTTTCGGCGGCCGTGTCGCTGACGCTGACGCCGATGATGAGCGCGCGCCTGCTGCACCATACGCCTCCCGATCAGCAGGGAAAGTTCTACCGATGGTCGGAGCGCATGTTCGACCGGATCATCGAGGCGTACGGACGCAGCCTGCAATGGGTGCTGCGTTACCAAACGACGACGCTGCTGATCGCGCTGGGAACCCTGGTGCTGACGGTGATCCTGTACATCATCGTGCCCAAAGGATTTTTCCCGGTGCAGGACACGGGCATCATCCAGGGATTTTCGCAGGCGCCGCAATCGATTTCGTTCGACGCGATGTCCGAGAGGCAGCAGGCGCTGGCGAAGGTGATCCTGCAGGACCCGGCGGTGGCGAATCTGTCGTCGTTCATCGGGGTGGACGGGACGAACACGACGCTCAACAGCGGGCGAATCCTGATCGACCTGAAACCGCTGGAGGAGCGGAACATCAGCGCGTCGGACGTGATCCGGCGGCTGCAGCCCGAGCTGGCGAAGGTGGGAGGGATCACGCTGTACATGCAGCCGGTGCAGGACCTGACGGTGGAGGACCGGGTGAGCCGGACGCAGTATCAGTACACGCTGGAAGACCCCGACCAAGCCGAGCTGAACACGTGGACGGCGAAGTTCGTGCAAAAGCTGCAGCAACTGCCGGAGATTCGGGACGTGGCGACGGACCAGCAGACGTCGGGACTGGCGGCTTCGCTGGTGATCGACCGCGTGACCGCTTCGCGGATGGGAATCACGCCCGAGATGATCGACGAAACGCTTTACGACGCTTTCGGGCAGCGGCAGATCTCGACGCTGTACACGCAACTGAACCAGTACCACGTGATTCTCGAGACGATGCCGGAATTTCAGGAGGACCCGAACAAACTGCGCGACATCTACGTGCGGTCGGGAACGGCGATGGCGAGCTCGAGCACGGCGACGGGATCGTCGTCGTTGGCGTCTTCGGGAGCGAACGCGGGCACGACGGGGCCGGCGGCGAACGCGACGTCGACGACGTCAACGCTGCCGGCGGTGAGCGGGATCAACGGCGCCGCCGTGCCGCTGAGCGCTTTCACGCATTTCGAGTCGACGACGACGCCGCTGGCGATCAATCACCAGGGGCAGTTCCCGGTGGTGACGATTTCGTTCAACCTGGCGCCGAACGCGTCGCTGGGAGATGCGACCGACGCGATCAACAAGGTGAAGAACGATCTGGGAATGCCGTTGAGCGTGCAAGGGGCGTTTCAGGGGACGGCGGCGTCGTTTCAGGCGTCGCTTTCGAGCGAGCCGCTGCTGATTCTGGCGGCGCTGGTGACGGTTTACATCGTGCTGGGAGTGCTCTACGAGAGTTACATCCATCCGATCACGATTTTGTCGACGCTGCCGTCGGCGGGAGTGGGAGCGATTCTGGCGCTGCTGATATGCCACACGGAGCTGAGTATCGTGGCGCTGATCGGCATCATCCTGCTGATCGGCATCGTGAAGAAGAACGGCATCATGATGATCGACTTCGCGCTGGAGGCGGAGCGGAAGGAAGGCAAGAATTCGACGGACGCGATCTATCAGGCGTGCCTGTTGCGGTTTCGCCCGATCATGATGACGACGATGGCGGCGCTGCTCGGCGGGCTGCCGCTGGCGCTGGGATCGGGGATCGGGTCCGAGCTGCGGCGGCCGCTGGGAATCGCGATGGTAGGCGGGCTGCTGGTGAGCCAAGTGCTGACGCTCTACACGACGCCGGTGATCTACATTTTCTTCGACAACCTGGCGCACCGATTCTCGCGGGCTCCGGCAGGTCATACGAGCGCGGAAGGATTGCCGGCGGACTGAAGCATGAATATCTCCGCGCCATTCATTCATCGGCCTGTTGCGACGACGCTGCTGACGGTGGCGGTGGCGCTGGCGGGCGCGGTGGCGTTCAATTTTCTGCCGGTGTCGCCGCTGCCGCAGATCGACTTCCCGACGATCTCGGTGAATGCCGGTCTGCCGGGAGCGAGCCCGGAAATCATGGCGTCGTCGGTGGCGACGCCGCTCGAGCGGCAGTTGGGGCGGATCGCCGGGATCACGGAGATGACGTCGACGAGTTCGATCGGGAGCACGAACATCACGATTCAATTCGAGCTGTCGCGGAATATCGACGGGGCGGCGAGGGACGTGCAGGCGGCGATCAACGCGGCGCGGAGCTACCTGCCGATCAATTTGCCGTCGAATCCGACGTACCGGAAGGTGAATCCGGCCGATTCGCCGATCATGGTGATCGGCTTGACCTCCAATATCTACGACAAGGGCCATTTGTACGATGCCGCGTCGACGATCATGGAACAGAGGCTGTCGCAGGTGCCGGGCGTGGGGCAAGTGTCCGTGGGCGGGAGCTCGCTGCCGGCGGTGCGGGTCGAGGTAAATCCGACGCAACTCGACAGCTATGGGCTGAGCCTTCAGAACGTCGCCAGCATGCTGAGTTCGCAGAACTCGAACGTGGCGAAGGGGCAGCTGTCGGACGCGTTGACGACGCGTGAACTACTCACCAACGATCAGCTGCTCAAAGCGGCGTTCTACAAGCCGTTGATCGTGGGTTACCACAACGGCGCTGCCGTCCAGCTTTCGGACATCGCCGACGTGGAAGATTCGGTGCAAAACATTCGCACGTCCGGGTATGTGGACGGCAAGCCGTGCGTGAACCTGATCATTTTCCGGCAACCGGGCGCGAACATCATCGGTACCGTCGAGCAAATTCAAAAAGCGCTGCCTTCGCTGAAAGCGTCGATTCCGGCTGGAATCGATTTGACGACGGTGATCGACCGGACGACGACCATTCGGGCGTCCGTACACGACGTGGAACAGACGCTGGCGATTTCGATCGGGCTGGTGATTCTAGTGGTCTTCGTCTTCCTGCGAAACGTGCACGCGACGATGATCCCGAGCGTTGCGGTGCCGGTATCGCTGATCGGCACGTTCGCCGTGATGTACCTGTTCGGCTACAGCATCGACAACCTTTCCCTGATGGCGCTGACAATTTCGACGGGATTCGTGGTGGACGACGCCATCGTGGTGATCGAAAACATCACGCGGTATATCGAGCAGGGATTGACGCCGATGCAGGCCGCACTGCGGGGAGCCAAGGAGATCGGCTTCACGGTGCTTTCCATCAGCCTGTCGTTGATCGCGGTGTTCATTCCGATCCTGTTGATGGGCGGGATCGTGGGCCGGCTGTTCCGGGAGTTTGCGGTGACGCTATCGGCGGCGATTCTCGTGTCGCTGCTGGTTTCGTTGGCGACGACTCCCATGATGTGCTCGAGGCTCTTGCAGCATGACAAGCCCGAGGGTCACAACCGCCTCTACATGGCGAGCGAACGGGCCTTCGAATGGACCCTGGGGACGTACGAGCGCACGCTGGCATGGGTGCTGGAACACGCGCCCCTGGTGCTGGCCGTGCTGCTGATCACGATCTGCGTCAACGTCTATCTCCTGATCATCGTGCCGAAGGGCTTCTTTCCGGAGCAGGACAATGGAGTCGTTTTCGGCGGCGTGCGAGGCGAACAAGACATCTCGTTTCAGGCCATGGATCAGCTGACCAGGCGTTTCGTGAATATCGTCCGGGCCGATCCCGCAGTGGCCCACGTGATGGCGTTCACGGGAGGGAGTTCGACGAACCAGGCGAACATCTACATCGGCCTGAAGCCGCTCAACGAGAGGAAGTTGAGCTCGAGCCAGGTGATCGATCGGCTGCGTCCGAAACTGAACGCGGTGGTCGGGGCCAAGGCGGTGCTCCAAGCCAGCCAGGATTTGCGCATCGGAGGACGGCAGAGCAACGCGCAGTATCAATATACGATCCAGGGCGACAACCTTACCGATCTGGAGAAATGGGGTCCGATTCTCTACCAGCAGATGAAGAAGTTGCCCGGGCTGACGGATGTCGACACGGACCAGCAAAATGGCGGGCTGCAAGCCGGGCTCACCTACGATCGGCAGACGGCCGCCCGGATGGGCATCACGCCGCAGGCGATCGACACGACCTTATATCAGGCCTTCGGGCAATCGCTGGTATCCACGATGTACACGCCGCTGAATCAGTACTACGTGGTGATGGAGGTAGCGCCGCAGTTCTGGCAGACACCGGCGGGGCTGAATGATGTGTACGTCCATTCGGCGTCGGGCGGCGAAGTGCCACTCAGCGCGATCGCCCACTATGCTCCGACCACAGGCGCGCTGTCGGTGAGCCATCAAGGCCAGTTCCCTTCCGTGACGGTGTCGTTCAACCTGGCGCAGGGCGTGGCGCTGAGCGACGCGTCGAGCACAATCAATAAGATGGAAGAGGACATGGGCATGCCGCCCACGATTCATGGGATGTTCTCGGGCACGCTCCAGGCATTCCAGGCTTCGCTGGCGACGCTGCCTCTGCTGATCATCACGGCGATTCTAGCGGTGTACATCGTGCTCGGCATCTTGTACGAGAGCTTGATTCACCCGATCACCATTTTGTCGACAATTCCTTCGGCAGGCGTCGGGGCGGTGCTGGCGCTCATGATGTTTCGCACGGATCTGACAGTGATTGCGTTGATCGGCATCATCCTGCTGATCGGCATCGTGAAGAAAAATGCGATCCTCATGATCGATTTCGCCATCGCCGCGGAGCGCACCGAGGGCAAGAACTCTCGCGACGCAATCTACCAGGCCTGCCTGCTACGGTTCCGGCCGATTCTGATGACCACGATGGCGGCGTCGTTGGGCGCGCTGCCGCTGGCGCTCGGAACCGGCGTAGGGTCCGAATTAAGGCGCCCACTGGGGATCACGATCGTGGGAGGGCTCATCTTCAGCCAGATGCTTACGCTCTACACGACGCCGGTTGTTTACCTCTATATGGACCGATTGAGTCTCTGGTGGCACCGATCGCATGGAGGAAGCGTGCACGCAGTCCCTCAGGAGGGGGATTAGGATGAGGCGCCATCGGCGTGAGGAACGCAGAATGAGAGGTCTTCTTCTTTGGGGCGCAGCAGCCGCGGCCGTGCTGGCGGCCGGTTGCACGGTGGGGCCGAAATACCACCCGCCCTCCGTGACGACGCCCGCCGCCTATAAAGAGGTGACGCCTCAAAACGAGGGCCAGATCGCGAACTGGAAGACGGCCCAGCCGAGCGACGCCGAGATTCGCGGAAAATGGTGGGAAGTCTTCGGAGATCCCGAGCTGAACGCGCTCGAGGACCAGGTAAACGTCTCGAACCAATCGATCGCCTCCGCCGAGGCCAGCTTCATGGCGGCGCGCGCGACGGTGAGAGAGGCGCGCTCGCAACTCTTCCCGACCGTGACCACCGATCCTTCCGTGACGCGGCAGAAGCAGTCCGCGAACTTGAAGGCGTTCAGTTCGACGACCTCGAGCGGCACGACGCCGCTGCCTCCGGCGACCAAGCCCTTCACGGAATACAATTTCCCGTTCGACGCGACGTGGGTTCCCGACTTGTGGGGCCGCATTCGCAACACGGTGAAGGCAAGCGCGTATGGAGCGCAGGCCAGCGCCGCCGATCTGGCGAATACCCGGTTGAGCATGCAGGCCGAAGTCGCCGTCGACTATTTCGAGTTGCGGTCGCAGGACTCGCTGAAGCAGCTCCTCGACTCGACGGTGGATGCCTACAAGGAATCGCTCCGCTTGACGCAGGTGCTTTACCAGACGGGCATCAACAACGACGAGTCCGTGGCGCAGGCCGAAACCCAACTGGAAACAACCCAGGCTCAGGACACCAACGTCGGAATCCTGAGGTCGCAATACGAACATGCGATCGCGATGCTAGTGGGCCAGCCCGCGTCGACATTCTCGATTCCGGCCCAGGAGTTGAAGACTCCACCGCCTCCGATTCCGATCGGCGTACCGTCGCAACTGCTCGAGCGACGCCCCGACATCGCCGCCGATGAGCGGCTGATGGCTCAAGCGAACGCGCAGATCGGCGTCGCCCGGGCCGCATACTTCCCCAACGTGACGCTGAGCGCCTCGGGCGGGCCGGAATCGACCTCGGCGGCCAAGTGGTTCTCCTGGTCGAGCATGGCGTGGTCGATCGGCGCCAGCGCGTCGGAGACGATTTTCGACGCGGGGCTGCGGCGGGCGACGGAGGAGCAATACCGGGCGCAATACGACGAAACGGTGGCGAACTATCGTCAGACAGTCTTAACGGCGTTCCAGCAGGTGGAGGACAATCTGGCGTCGTTGCGAATCCTCTCGCAGGAAATCCAGGAACAGGATATCGCCATCAGGTCCGCGCAGAGGTATCTGACCGATGCGCAGAATCGATGGAAGCTGGGCCTCGACCCGTACCTCGACGTGATCAGCGCGCAAACGGCGCTGCTGAGCAACCAACAGACGATGGTCAACCTCCGCATCGAGCAGATCACCGCGAGCGTGCAATTGATCGAGGCTCTCGGCGGGGGTTGGGACCGGACACAATTGCCAACGACGGCCGCGGTGGTATCGCGCGCTCCCCTGCCTTAAGTGCGAAATCCCGCGCGCGCGTGCTTCGATCGCGGACGCGAATGGCTGCCGGCGCGGGCTTCCATTTCAAAAAGCGATTCTTTCGAGCGTAAATTTGAATTGGCGTGTTCGCGCGCCGCTGGTTACACTCCGCGCCATGAGCGAACAGCTGGAATCAGCCCTTCCGGTTGCAACTTTCCCGCCTCTGGCGTCAGCTCGATCCATCGAGAGAGCCGAACGGCGTCCAGAAGCGCCCCTAGCCAAGCCTGCGGCAAGGCATTCGGTGGTGGCCGCGGCATTCCTTGCGCTGTACGTCGCCATTTATCTGGCGATCGGTTTCCTGGGAATCTCGCTGATCGGGCGGGCGTGGGCAACCGTGTTCGAGTAAGCCTGCCGAAAAGCGTCCCGCGAGAACCGGATGGAATCGCCGTCAGGTGCGGACACCGCCCGCTCTACACGCATGTTCGTACAGCGATTCCCGTCGGGGAGAACCAATTCGCAACTGACGACATCAAAGGAGTCGAGGTTCACCCGACACGATGAAACGCCGTCTCGAGATCGACGCTGCGCGCGGAGCAATGCTCGTCTGGATGACGCTCACGCACCTGCCCACGGTGATTACGCCCTGGGTGAATCAGCCCTTCGGATACATTTCGGCGTCGGAAGGATTCATCTTCCTCTCGGCGCTTTTCACGGGCCGCATTTATTTCAAGCTGCTCGAACGCGACGGCGTGGGAGCGATGACCTGGAAATTGTTCCTTCGCACGCTGCGGCTCTACCGATACCACGTGGTGCTGCTTTTCGCGGCGTTCGTGGTGGTGGCGCGCTTCGCGATGAGCGGGCACAACCAAAATCTGTACAACCTGCTGGATTTCTATTTCGCCGCCGGGCCGGCCCGCGCGATCGCGGATGCATTGTTGCTGGTATATCGGCCGCCGCTGCTCGATATCATTCCGCTCTACCTGATTTTCCTGCTGATCTCGCCGCTCACGCTGATCGCCGCGGCGAAAATCGGGTGGAAGTACATCCTAGGCGGGAGCTTTGCCATCTGGCTCGCCGCGCAATTCGGTCTGCGCCAGGCACTCTACGGATTGGCGGCGCAGCACCTGGGCTTGCGGATTCCGCTCAACGAGATGGGCGCGTTCAACCTGTGGGCATGGCAATTCATGTGGATTCTCGGCATGTGGTGCGGATCGCGGTGGGCGAAGGACGCGCTACCGGTCGAGAAATGGGCGCGCCGGGCATGGGTGCCGGCGGCTGTAGTCGCCACGGCGCTCATCGTGGTCCGCTATAGCGAGCTGCGCGGCCTCAACCTCGCGGGCTGGTCGATCCTGTTCGACAAGTGGCATCTCGGCGTGGTACGGCTGATCGATTTCGCGGCGATTGCAGCGCTGCTGGTGCGGTTCCAATCGGTGGTGAAACCACTGGCCGTGAGGCCGCTGGTGCTGATGGGGCAATCGTCGCTGCAAGTGTTCTGCGCGCATTTCGTCTTCTGTTTCATCGGGCTCGGATTGATGGGCAGCGCGGAAAGGATTTTCGGCTGGGCGCAACTGGCGCTGATCGTGGTGACGTTCGCCGCGCTGCTGCTCGTCGCGAGGATTTTCGCGAGAGAAGAGCTGGGCGCGACGAAGGCGCGAAAGCCGGAAGCGAGGCCGGCGGTCAAGGCGGCTGCGGGCGGATACTAGGAAGCCGGAGACGCGCGGCGTCAACTCTCGGACTGTTCTTTCTCTTCCTTGATCGAAAGCGGCCAGAACTGATCGGTGGCAAGGCCTACGGCGAGCAAGCCGATCGCGATAAAAAGAGCACGCAATCCCCACGAATTGAAGGACCACGTTCCCATCGCCGCGCCGCCGACGTAAAACAGCCACACGCCAATGAGAAACAGCGTCATCTGAATGTCGTCCCGCTGTTCGCGGCGAACCTGCGACATCCTCGAGCCCGACCGCGGGAGGTCGTGGGCGCGGAATCCGATGCGCGTGATGAGTTGCGCCGCCTTGTTCACCATGCCGGTGACGAACGTCGTGTGGACCGTAAGCGGGCCGATTCCGGTCAGGGTGGCCGTCTGAATTCCCATGGCGGCGGACAAGACGGCGAGTCCCGAGTACGGGCTTCCCGCGTAGTGCAGATGCAGATGCGTTTCCGTGAGGGCGGCGAGCAATACGGCCTCGATCGTAAGGGTGACCGAAGCGATTCGCCGGATTCGGCGCCGCGAGCCGATTTCGATGAGCGCCCTCCCGAGGATCGAGCCGGCCACGAACGCCCCGACGACAGCAACAGCGGCGTAGAAATCGGTCCAATCGTGATTCACCAGGCTGTGCCCGAGCTTTACGGTGGTGCCCGTGAGATGAGCGGTGAAAAAGTGGAAAACGCCGATGTAGCCGATGATGTCGACAATGCCGGACGCGAAGGTGAGAAGCAGCGCCACCGCCATCTTGGGACCGTACCGGTGGATGAACTCTGCTTCGATCATCTCGAGAAATTCCTCGGACGAACACGCGCGCTTCGGGACGGTCGCGAGGCGCGGGCGGTCAAACGGCGTATCGCGCCAGGTCGGCGCGGCGAATCTCGAGGCCCAGGCCGTGGCGCGACACGTCGGGACGCAGCTCGCCGTTCTGCGGCTGCTGCGCGCCATCGAAGAGCATGCCTTCGATGCGAACGTGATCGTGAAAAAATTCGAGGTGTATGGCCTTGGGCACCGCGCAGCACACATGCATGTGGAGCGCAGGCGCGGTATGCGCGGAGAGCGGCAACGAGTGAGAGTCGCAGAGAGCGGCCGCTTCCAGGAACCCGGTGATGCCTCCGCAGCGCGTGGCATCGGCTTGGAGCACATCGACGGCGCCCGACTGGAGCATGCGGCGGAAATAATTGGCGTCGTAGCCGTATTCGCCCGCGGCGATGTCCATTCCGGCGGGGCCTCGATCTCGAATCAGGCGGAGCCCTTCGAGGTCGTCGGAGGAGACGGGTTCTTCAAACCAGCGAACGCCTGATTCGCGGAACTCGTGCGCGAGTTGCAAGGCCTGTTTGCGGGTGTAGGCGCCGTTGGCGTCGACGAACAACGCGGCGTCTTTCCCGATGGCCTCGCGGGCGCTGCGCACGCGCGCGAGGTCGTCGCCGGGACGGCGCCCTATTTTCATTTTCACCATGCGGATGCCGGAGTCGACCCATCCCGCAAGCTGGCGCTGGAGCTGGTCGACCGAGTAGGAGGTGAAGCCGCCGCTGCCGTACACAGGGATGCCCGGTCGAACGGAGCCGAGGAGTTTCGCGAGCGGCAGGCGAAGCAGCTTCGCCTTGAGGTCCCAGAGCGCGATGTCGACCGCGGATATCGCCATCGACGCGATGCCGGGACGGCCGAGATTGCGGATCGATTGGAGCATGGCGATCCAGGAGCCGGACACGTCCATCGGATCGCGGCCCTCGACGACGCCGCGCAGGAGGCCGTCGATCAGCTTCGCGGTGGCGACGTCGGCGTAGGTGTAGCCGACGCCGGAGAGGGCGGCGGACTTGGCTTCAACGACGACGATCGTGGTCTTATGCCACTCGAGCGTTCCGTCGGACTCGGGGAAATCGGTGGGAATCGTGCAGGCGGTAACGTCGATTCGGTCGATGCGCGAAACAGCCGGCTTGGAGACGGAGGCCATGCGAGCCGGTCAGTCGCCGCTCGCGTAGGCGATGGTGCTGAGCAAGGCGTTGGCATCCTGGCGCGAATCGAGGCGCGTGTGCTGCACTACGATGGGGACGTCGGACTCGATCACGCTCGAGAAATCCGTGGCTTCGGGAATCCGCTGGGGCGATGTGAGATCGTTGAAGCGGACATGTTTGGTGCGGCCGGCGGGAATCGTGATTTCGTAAGGGCCGATGGCGTCCTTGTCCGAAAAAAATACGGTGATGCGGACGTGGGCGTCCTTGTCGCCGGCGTTGAGCATGCAAGCGGTTTCGTGGCTTTTCATTTTTGGCTCGGGGCCGTGGCTCCAGGACGGGATGTAGCCCTCGGCGATGGCCCAGCGGCGCTGTCCGATTGGTTTCATGTGCGTATCTCCTCGATCGAAAGTTCGGGTGCGCGGGCGACGTTCGTTCAGCCGTGATTTTTCAGGCCGGCCCAGAGCAGGCCGAGGCTGACAGCCGAAACTCCGACGCCTAAAGCGACCCATGGGCGGTGAAGGTCCGCCCAAAGTTGAAAGCTGAAATTCCGGGAACGTGCGTTGAATCTTCCGTGGGCGCCGTGGTCCTGGTCCGCATCCATCGAAATCCAGAGATTGCTGCGGCGGTCGGGATCCTCGGGCTCGGAGGTCTGCTGCGACTTGTAGCCGGTGCGGCCGAGATATTTGTCGAGCAGACGCGGGGCGATCTTGTTGCCGACGATGGCCTCGACGGTGGAGCCGCCGACGAAGACTTCGGCGCGATCGTGATGCGCGGCCCAGGCGACGGCTCGGGCGCCAACCTCCGGCTCGAAAATCGGCGGGACCGGCTGGGCCCTATGATCGAGGCGGCTTTTCACCCAGTTGAACTGAGGCGTGTTCAAGGCGGGCATATGCACGATCGAGAGGCGAACCTGGCTGCGATCGTGAATGAGTTCGCAGCGAAGCGAATCGGTGAAGCCGACGATGGCGTGTTTGGCGGCGCAATAGGCTGCTTGCAACGGGATGCTGCGGTAGGCGAGCGCGGAGCCGACCTGGATGATCTTGCCTTTGTCGCGAGGCAGCATGCGGCGAAGTGCCGCGAGAGTTCCGTTCACGACGCCGAGATAGGTAACGTCGGTTACGCGCTTGAATTCTTCAGGCTTCGTGTCTTTTACGGGAGAGAAGACCGACACCATCGCGTTGTTGATCCAGATGTCGATCGGGCCGAACTCGCGTTCCGCGGCTGCGGCGGCGTCCTCGACGGCGGCGGCGTCCGAGACGTCCGTGGACAGACCGAGGGCGACGCCGCCGGCGGCCTCGACGTCGCGACTCGCGGCGTCCAGCCCCGCCTTGCCGCGGGCAAGAAGCGCTACCTGCGCCTTTCGCTTGCCGAACTCGCACGCGATGGCGCGTCCGAGTCCCGCAGAGGCTCCGGTGATGACGACTGTTTGTTTCTCCATGGATCCTCGGCCAAGCTGACAGCGGCCCGCTACCTTCTCCGGACGAGCAGAAGCGCGACGCCGGCGGCGGCAGCGGCAACGGTCAAGCCCGCTTTCCACATCGATTGCTTCTGCGCCCGTTTTCGCGAACGCAAGACCGGCCGCTCGGGGTAGTTGAAAGCGGCCGCCGCGTGATCGTGCATGGCGAGGGACAGCACCTCCGCGGTATGAAGCGCCTCGCGGCCCGTCAGCTGAGCGATCTGTTCGCGGCAGCTGAACCCGTCCGCCACGACGAGCGTGGATGTGTCGGCCTGGCGGACAGCCGGCAGGAGGACGCGTTCGCCGATCCGAACCGACACGTCGTATTTTTCGTCCTCGAATCCAAACGATCCGGCCATGCCGCAGCATCCGGAGTCCAGAATCCGGTAGTCGAGGTCCATCTTCTTGAAGAGAGACTCCTCGCCCTTCATCCGCATGATCGCCTTGTGGTGGCAATGCCCGTGAACGACGGCCTTCCTTCGGAGCGCCGGCGGCGAAAAGCTCTCGCGCTGCTCGAGGAATTCGGCCAGCGTGAACGTTTGCCGCTTCAATCTTTCGGCCCGGGGCAGGCCCGGAAAGAGGCCGGTAAGCTCATCGCGAAACACGGAGCAACAGCTGGGCTCGAGAACCACCACGGGAGTGCCGCGGTCGATTTCGGGGCCGAGGATGTCGAGAACCCGCTGCAGATAAGACTTCGCCATTTCCAGGAAGCCGTAGTCGTACAGCGGGCGGCCGCAGCACAAATGCCGGTCGGGGACGAGCACGTCGCATCCGGCGGACTCGAGGACGTTCGCGGCCGCAATGGCCGTCTCTGGGAAAAAGAAATTGTTGAATGTATCGGGCCAAAGGATGACGCGGTGCTCGGCGCCGTGCTTTTCCTTAGCTCTATGCCGCCTGAACCACTGTTTGAAGGTCTGAGACGCGAATGCCGGGATCGTCCTTTGGGACGGAACGCCGGCGATCAGCTTCGCGGCGCTCCGCAGCAGAGGAAGTTGCGTGGTCAAATTGACGAATCCTGGCGCCAGCGAAGCCACCCGGGACCATTTATCGATCCAGCCGAACGCGTAAGCATATCTCGGGCGAATTTTGCCCTTCCAATAATGAGAGAGGAACTCGGCTTTATACGTCGCCATGTCGACGTTTACGGGGCAATCGCCTTTGCAACCCTTGCAAGCGAGGCACAGGTCGAGGGCGTCTTTCACTCCTTCGTCGCGCCATCCCTTTTCGATCACGTTGCCTTGCAGCATTTCGAACAGGGCGTGCGCGCGGCCGCGCGTGGCGTCTTTCTCCTCGCGGGTCACCATAAAGCTCGGACACATGGTGTCCTGCTCGCCCGTGCCGGAAAGGCGGCGGCACTTTCCCACTCCGACGCACCGCAGAGTTGCTCGCGCGAAGCTGCCGCCATCCTCGGGAAACTTGAAGTGGGTTTCAGGCTCCGCCGGGCTGTAGTTGGCCCCGAGTCGCAGATTCTCGTCGATCCGGTAGGGATCGACGATCTTGCCGGGATTCATCCGCCAATCGGGATCCCAAATCGACTTGAATTCGTGAAAGGCCTCGATCAGGTCGGGGCCGAACATTTTCCCGAGAAATTCGGCGCGCGACTGACCGTCGCCGTGCTCGCCGGAAAACGATCCGCCGTACCGAACGATCAGATCCGTCGCATCGTTCATGAACGAACGGTATTTCCTGATTCCAGCTTCGCTCACGAGATCGAAGTCGACCCGGCAGTGAATGCATCCCTGGCCGAAATGCCCGTAGAGCGAAGGGTTGTAGTCGTATCGATCGTAAAGCTTGCGCAAATCGCGAAGATAGCCGCCGACTTTTTCGGGGGCGACCGCCGAGTCCTCCCAGCCGGGCCACGTGTCTTTTTCTCCCGGCACAAAGGCGGTGGCGCCGAGGGCGGCTTCGCGAACGTCCCAGAGATTCTGTTGCTGCTTCGTATCGGTGAGCAATTTCATGCTCGGCGGAAACGGCTCCGCTTTCAATTTCTCGCAAAGGGATTCCGCCGTGCGCTTCGATTCTTCGCGGGTCGCCGCGCCAAATTCGACGATCAGCCATCCGTTGCCGTCCGGAAGGAGCTTCAGGTGCTCGCTGTGGAGGCCGCCCTTTTTCCGAATGTTTTCACAGAGCCGGTGGTCGATGCCTTCGAGGGCGATCGGCTTGTACTTCAGGACGTCCATGATGTGGTCCGCGGCGTGATAGACGTCCGGATATCCGAGCACGAGCAGGACGCGTTCCGGCTGGTTGTACACGAGCGTCACCTTGGCTTCCAAAATCGTGACGCACGTCCCCTCACTGCCGATCAGAGCGCGGGCAATATTGACCATGCCCTGCTCGTTGGGAATCAGCTGATCGAGGTTGTAGCCGGAAATGCGGCGAATGATTTTCGGATAGCGCGACTCGATCAACGGGCTGTAGCGCCGCCGCAGCGCCATCAATTTCGCATAAATCCCGGCTTCCCGGCCGCCGCCTTCCGCCCGCCGCCGCCACTCCTCTTCGCTGATCCAGCCGACGTTCATCCGCGTGCCGTCGTAGAGCAAGATCTCGAGCGAATCGACGTTGTTCACGGCGGGGCCGTTCATCTGCGCGTGAGCGCCGCACGAGTTGTTGCCGAGCATGCCGCCGAAGCAACAATGGTCGTGGGTGGCGGGGTCCGGGGCATAGGTAAGGTTGTAAGGCCGCGCGGCGTTCACCACGTCATCGCAGATCGTCCCCGGCTGCACACGTGCAAAGCGCTCCCCGGCGTTGAGTTCGACGATGCGGTTCAGGTACTTCGACCAATCGATCACCACCGCCGCATTGCAGCACTGGCCGGCCAGGCTGGTGCCGCCGCCGCGCGAAAGAACGGGCGCCTGGAGGCTGCGGCAGGTCGCAATCGTGGCGATCACGTCCTGCTCGGTCCTGGGAATTACGACGCCGATCGGCACCTGCCGGTAGTTCGACGCGTCGGCCGCGTAGATAGCCCTGGTGGCCGCGTCGAATCGAACCTCGCCCTGAATTTTCCGGGCCAGCTCCGCTTTGAGGGCGGCCGCATTGACGGATGTTTTCGATTCGCGACGCCCCCTGGGGGAAATGCCGGGTTCCATCGCAGCTAGGTCTTGAGTGGCCATGATCGGTATTCTTCAGCAGGCTCGGATGCGCCAGAAGCGCGGCGCGGCGAGACTCAGACCATTTCGCGAACCTTGTCGGACGCGATGGTCAGCGCGATTTCCTTCCGGTTCGGAGTTCCCTTCGCCAGCGCCTTCGCAAGCTTCTCGGCCTGGTCCACGGTGACCTTCGGGGGCATGGGCGGCTCGAAAGGATCGACGACGGCCTCGATCAAAACCGGCCCCTTGGTGCGCAGCGCCTCGCCGATCACGCGTCCGCATTCGCGCGGATCTTCGATGCGAAATCCTGTTCCGCCGCAGGCGCGGGCGAAACCCGCGAAATCGATCGGATTGAGTTCGCAGCCGTACTCGGGATTGCCCAGGAAGACCATTTGCTCCCACTTGATCTGGCCGAGCGTGTTGTTCTTGACGACCACGATCCGGATCGGAAGCTGATACTTCACGGCGGTCGCAAACTCGCCCATGAGCATCGTGAATCCGCCGTCACCCACGAATCCGACGCACTGTCGGTCGGGATACGCGATTTGCGCGGCGATCGTATACGGAAGGCCATTGGCCATCGTGGCGAGCGTGCCGGAGAGCGAATGCTTCTGGCGACTCTTGACCGGAATGTGCCGGGCAAACCAGGTGGCGATCGTGCCCGAATCGCACGAGATGATGGCGTCGTCGTCGAGCCGCTTTCCCAATTCCCATGCGACGACCTGCGGCTTCATCGGTTTATCCTGGCGCGAACTCCGCTCGTGCATCGCCTCTTCCCACTTCTTCATTTCCTTGCGCGCCTTCTTGAGGAAATCGCCGCTTTTGTTTTGCTTGAGCTTCGGCAGCAGTCCTTCGAGACCTTTACGGCAGTCGGCGACGATGCCGACCTCGACGGGATAGCGCAGGCCGATGCGCGTCGGGTCGATGTCGATTTGGACGGCGCGCGCTTTGCCGGGGCCCGGATAAAACTCGATGTAGGGGAACGACGACCCCGCGATCAGGAGCGTGTCGCACTCTTCGAGCGCTTCCTGAGAGGCCTTCGTGCCCAGCAGACCCACGCCGCCGGTCGTGTACGGACAGTCGTCCGGAACCACGGCCTTGCCGAGCAAGGCTTTTACGATGGGGGCCGAAAGGCGTTCGGCGACCGCGATCACTTCGTTCCGCGCGTCCAGGGCTCCCTGGCCGACGAGAATCGCGATTCTCTTCCCGTCGTTCAAAATCTCGGCCGCGCGGGAAAGGTCGGCCTCGGCGGGCAGCCGGCCGCTTCTCGCGCGAACGCTGTCCGTGTGATTGGGGACGTTGCGCTTGGAGCGCTCGTCCGCTTCCTGATCCTGAATGTCGCTAGGAATATTCAGGTGAGCGACGCCTCTGAAATTCAGCGCCGTGCGGCAGGCGAGGTCGGTCACGTTGCGCACGTGAGCGCAACCCATCACGCGTGCGTTGTACACCGCGACGTCGGCGAAAAGCCGGTCGAGGTCCACATCCTGCTGCGTGTGAGTATCGATCAGATCGTGGAAGGCGTGCCCGGTGATCGCCAGCACCGGCTGGCCGTCCAATTTCGCGTCGTACAGGCCATTGAGCAGGTGAATCCCTCCGGGCCCGGAGGTGGCGATGCAGACGCCCAGCTTGCCCGTGTATTTCGCGTAGGCGCACGCCATGAAAGCGGCGGCCTCCTCGTGGCGCACGTGAACGAAACGAAGTTTGTCCTGCCGTTTTCGGAGCGCCTCCATGAGGCCGTTGATCCCGTCCCCGGGAAGCCCGAAGACGTCTTTCACACCCCAGTCGATCAGCCTGTCCATCAGGATATCCGCTGCAGTTTCCGCCACGTTGCGCTCCAGAGAAAGCTTTTCGGCACGTCCAAAGTCATTGTCAGACGGACGCTTCGGCGCTGGCATAGACCGAAGGCTGTATACGTCCATCAAAATGCATGTACGCGCTCCGAGATCGCGATCAAGAGTGCGACAATTCACGACGATGGTAATGAAGCGAGTGGTTCGTCCGAAATCTCATGCGAAGAGCGCGCCGCCCGCCGCGATCGGCGACTACGCTCTGATCGGCGACTGCGAAACCGCGGCTTTGGTGGCGAAGGACGGCTCCATCGACTGGCTGTGCCTGCCGCGTTTTGACTCGCCCGCGTGCTTTGCGGCGCTGCTGGGAACGCCCGAGAACGGGCGTTGGCAACTCAAGCCCAAGGCCAAGGCTCGCACCCGGCGTCGCTACCGGCCTCACAGCCTGGTGCTCGAGACCGACTTTCAAACGTCCGAGGGCAGAGTGACCGTCACCGACTTCATGCCACTCCGCGAAACACATCCGCGCGTGATCCGAATGGTGCAGGGACGCAGCGGGCGTGTGCGCATGGAAATGGACCTGGCGATCCGCTTCGACTATGGACTCACGATCCCCTGGGTGACCCGCAACGACGAGGAGCTGTGGGCTATCGCCGGGCCGCACCGGCTGATCCTGCGCGCGTCCGTGCCGGTGCACGGCAAGGCGCTCCACACGGCGAGCGAGTTCACGGTGAAGGCGGGCGAAACGGTCGAGTTCGAGTTGCGATATGGCGACTCATTCCGTGCCGTGCAAACGCGTCGCGCAGGCGTGGATGCGTCGCTCAGGAAAACCGAAAAATACTGGAGCCGATGGGCGGCACGCTGCAAATACAAAGGGCGCTGGTCCGATGCCGTCGAGCGGTCGCTCATCACGCTGAAGGCTCTTACGTACGCTCCGACGGGCGGGATCGTGGCCGCCCCGACGACTTCGTTGCCCGAAAAGCCGAGGGGTTCGCTGAACTGGGACTATCGCTTTTGCTGGCTGCGAGACGCGACCTTCACGCTGCTGGCGCTGATTCATGCGGGCTATCACGAAGAGGCGCGGCGGTGGCAAGCGTGGCTGGTTCGATCGGCGGCGGGCAGCGCCGATCAACTGCAAATCATGTATGGAGTGGCCGGCGAACGCCTGCTGCGGGAGTGGGAAGTGCCGTGGCTGCCGGGCTACCGGAAGTCTGCTCCGGTGCGGGTGGGCAACGCGGCGAGCGAGCAGCTGCAGCTCGATGTCTACGGGGAGCTGGCGGACGTGCTGCACCAGTCGCGCGTGGCCGCGAAAGTCGGCGCGAAAGATTTCGATCTGCAGTTCGCCCTGCTCGATCATCTGCAGAAAATCTGGCGGCAGCCGGACCACGGCATCTGGGAAGTGCGCGGGAAGAAACTGCATTTCACGCATTCGAAAGTGATGGCGTGGGTGGCGTTCGATCGCACGATTCAGGGCGCCGAGCGCTTCGGCATCAAAGCGCCTCTCGACAAGTGGCGCACGATTCGCAGGGAGATCCACGAGCAGGTCTGCCGCATGGGATTCAATTCGCGCCTCGGAAGCTTCGTGCAGTCGTACGGCTCGACGAAGATCGACGCGAGCCTGCTTTTGCTCCCTCTGGTCGGATTCCTGCCGGCCAAAGATCCGCGGATCGTCGGGACGGTTCGCGCGATCGAAAAGGGACTCATGCGCGGCGGCTTCGTGTTGAGGTACAAAGGCCCGCGAGGGCGCGGTGGCCCGGCGGAAGGGGCGTTCCTGCCGTGCACGTTCTGGCTCGCCGATTACTACGAGCTCGCCGGGCGTCACAACGCCGCGGAGCGGCTGGTGAAACGGCTTCTGAATATCCGCAACGACCTGGGCCTAATCTCCGAGGAATACCAGGTGGCGCGGAAAGAGCTGGTGGGCAATTTTCCGCAAGCGCTTTCGCACGTCGCGCTGGTTAACACGGTGATCAATCTTTACACCAAGCACGGGCCGGCTCGGCAACGGTCGAATTCCCGGGGGCATCATCCGGCGTTTCTGTAGCAAGCCAGGCGGCAGAATCAGCGCGGCGTTGCCGTGAGAGACTTTGGGCGCGGCTCGCGGGCGGCAACCAGCTGATGCACGTCCCAGGCGGCGTCGGCGCCCCAGATCGCGTCGATGGCCAGGACCGTAAGCGCGGGTGTGTCGTCCGACGGATGGCGGCGCTTCCAATGGCGCGCGAAGAGCATTCCCGCGGCGATCACGGCGGCGCGGGGCGCGTAGAGTTCGAGGCGCGTCGGCTGCTTGCCGAACAGCGGATTGCCCTCCGAACAGCCGGGGATGCGCTCGCAGTGCGCTGTCGTCTCGACGCTCACGATGGAGAGCGCTCCCGCCAGTCCCCAGCCGAGCCAGAATGATTTTCCGAGGGCGGGGCGGGCTTTTGGCGCGTCGTGGTAGGGCGAAAGCGGTTGCAAGGGGGACGAGGCGGCGTGCGGCGGCACGACGATGAGGAGATCGTTCTGGCTGGCGAGCAATGAATCCGGCGCGCGATTGGGGCGGGGGCCGGCTGGGAATTGGGCTTGGGCGGAAGCGGCGAGAAGCAGGTACGACAAGCTGACTGCGAGAATCGGCAAAGCTCGACTGGGGCTCATGGACCGTGGCCTCCTTCAGGACGCGCGAGCCGGTGCGACGTGGTGCAGCCACATCGAATCGTCAACGGCACGCGCGATCGGCGGATGAAGACACTGCGACTGCAGACACCGCGTTGGGCGCATCACGCGCGGCAAGTCGATGCGGCAACACGGTAAACGCGACCACCCCTTCGGCTCATAGGGGGCGGGGCGGCGTCGAAAAATATAGCGGGGGAACAACGGGAGTATCGATGTGGCGAGTAAGCTACTAGTAATCTAAAACGAGAGCCGCACGCCCAGCTGCAGCTGGCGCATCGCGCCGGCGCTGAGGATTTTACCGAAGGTGCTCGACCCCACCGTGATGCTGTTGCCCGAGGGCGAATTCAAGCTCACGATGTTGAACGCGTTGTAGGCGTCGGCGCGGAGCTGAAGCCCCATTCCCTCGCGGAGACGATTCAGGGAGAAATCACGGGAAAGCGCAAGATCGACGTCCTTGAACGCCGGGCCGCGGAGCATGTTGCGGCTCGAATCTCCGTCGATCGAGACGCCGCTCGTGGCGGGAATCTGCATGAATGCGGCGGTATTGAACCATTCCGCCGCCGAGCGGCGGCTCAGGACCGGGTTTTGGCCGGTTACGAGCTCGGCGCGCTCGCCCGAGGTGGGCGCCGAGGTGCCCGCGGTCGCGTTGCCGCTCAGGTTCGAGTCCGAACCGTTGTAGATCGTGAAGGGAAAGCCGCTGTGGACATTGACGATCGACGAGAGGGCCCAACCCTCGAGCAGCGCCTTCTTGAACTGGCTCTCGCCGCGATAGTAATCCGGTTGCCACACGAGCGAAGCGACAAACTGATGCCGCAGGTCGAAGTCCGCGGGACCGCGTTCGAGGCGCAGATCGGTCATGTCCTCGGCGCCGCCCTGGTTGGTGTTGTTGTCCAGCTGAACGCTATCGAACGTGTGGCTGAACGTATAGAAGGCGTAGAACATCAGGCCGCGGGACATCCGCAGCTTCGCCTCCGTCTGCAGGCCGTTGTAGGAGGCCGTCTGGTTGGATCGGACGAGAAAAACCGAACCGAACGGACTGCCCGGCGATGCGCATGTCGCGACGCCCGGATTGTCGATCGGGCGGCGCTCGACGATATTGGCTGAACTCGTGGTTGCGCACGCGGGCGCCAGGAGGCCGGTGGCCGGGGCGTTGATGTCCTGCGCGAACGGCAGGTCGTGGGTCAGGTTGCCCACATAGGCCGCCGAGACGCTGAAATTCCGCGCGAGTTGCCGCTCGATCGAGAAATTGAGCTGGTAGGTGTACGGCCACTGAAAATTCCTGGCGATGCCGAAAAACGGCCCTCCCACGCTGAAGAAATTCGGCGGAACGAAAGGAAAGGGATCGGTGCCCGTGAGTCCCGCGCCGCTTCCGTCGCCCGCGGGGCACGTGACGGTGTTCGTGACGCCGAAAACAAGCTTGAGGTTCAGCGCGTTGTAGGGGCAAGAAAGCGTGGCGCCTTGCGGGACCGCGGTTGCGCCGGAACCCGTGACCGCCTGGGTGGTGTTCGTGAAGGTGAAGCGAACCGCGGAGGGCTCAAAGTTCGTTACCGTGTTCCATTCGTTGCCGGAAACGGTGTTGTAAAAGACGCCCGCCGCGGCCCGCACGGAGGTCTTGCCGTCTCCAAACGGATCCCAGGCAAAGCCGACGCGCGGCGAAACGTGATGCCAGCGGACCGGGACAATCCCGCGCGTGACGCCGGCATCGCCGAAGAAGAGAGCGCCCTCGGGCGCCTGAGGAATAGCCGTCGATTGCTGGCCGATTTGAAAGCTCGTGCCGCGATTTTCGGGATCGGTCGGCGGCGTCGAGATGTCCCAACGCACTCCGAGCGTGATCGTCAGGTTCTGGAAGAGCCGGAAATTGTCCTGCGCGAAAACTCCGGTGCTCCAACTGTTCGTGTACCCCGTCACCGGAGCGTCCTGCGAGATGGCCGTGGGCAGGCCCATCAAAAACAGGGCGATGCCGGGAACCGAGACCTTCGAGCCCGTCGCCGCGTCGGTCACGTTGGTCGTGCTGAAGCTGAAGACGCCGTAGTTGTTCAGCAGAGTCTGCTGAACATCCTTCTCCAGAATCTCCTCGCCTCCGAAGGATATCAGGTGGCGGCCGTGGCTGTAGCGAGCCACGTCGCGCGCGGAATAGAAGTTCGTGCCCGCTTCGGGGCCCGCGATGGCACTCGAGGCGGTGAAAGCGACTGGTCCCTGCACGCTGATTTGGGGCAGCGAGTGCGGCCCCTCGATCGTGAATTCCGAGCCCAGATCGCCGAGCGAAATGCCGGGCAAGTTGACGCGGCCTCCGAAACTGCGCGTATAGCCAAGCCACGCCTGGTTCACGAACGCGGAACTCGGCGTCCACGTGTCGCTCAGATCCACCATCTGCTGGCGCCAGCTGAAATTCTGCGTATCCCACGGAATGTTGCCGATCGGAAGTCCGGTCGACGATCCGAGCGGCGGAACGCTGTTGTTACCGATGGTGTAGAAATAGCTTCCGCTCACTTTGTGCGCCTGCGTGGCATTCCAATCGATCTTGAAGAGTGCCTCGTCGGTATTGAAGGGGCTCGAGGACGTTCCCTGCCAGCCGGTTGCTCCGACGTTCGCCGTGGGGATCGTCGGGAAATTCGTGGTCAAATTCATCGGGTTGAGCAGTTTTTGGGCGACCGGGTCGAGCAGCGACGGACAAATGACGGTGGAGGAACCGCACGTATACTGGCTCGGCAGCGCGGCCACGAGCCCGGTAAGGTCGCCGGTTCGCTCGGCCGGCGTCGGCACCGTCCCGCCGGTGAAAAAGAAATTGCTGAGTTGCCGGAGGCCCTGGTAAGACACGAAAAAGAAGGCTTTGTCCTTCTTCAGGGGCCCGCCGAAAATTCCGCCGAACTGGCTGCGCCGAAAGGGAGGTTTCGGCATGATCGAGCCCCAGTTGTTGGCATTCAGAGCCCGATCCCGCCGGTACTCGAAGAGCGAGCCGTGGTAGGCGTTGCCGCCGGATTTCGTGATCACGCTCACCACGCCGCTCGACGTCTTCCCGTACTCGACGTCGTAGTTGTTGGTGTCGACGCGATATTCCTGGATGGCATCCGGATTCGGCAGTATGTTGCCGGTGTTGCGCAGGCCGGTCATATTGATGCCGCCATCGAGGTAATAGCTCACGGATCCGACCCCGCCGTCGACGCCGCCATCGATGAACGTCCTCTGCTCGGGATATCCAAGCGTGATCACCGGATTCGGCTGGCCGGGATTGAACGAGCTGCTTTGCACGCCGGGCGTCAGTTCGAGCAGTTGATAGGCGTTCCGGTTTACGAGCGGCATATTGACGATCTCCTGGTTCTCGATCGTCCGCCCGATTTCGACCGTCGTGGTGTTCACTAGCGGCACGTCCCCGGTCACGCTGATTGTCCGGCCGACGCTTCGCCTGTCGAGCGTGATCTCGAGCTGCGTGGGAGCGCCCAGGTCGAGCCGCATATCCTTCTGGATCACTTCGTGCAGCCCGCTGAAAGCGACCGCCGCCTCGTAGCGACCGACCGGCAGAAAATCGATACGGAACTCTCCCTCGGCGTTCGTCAGAGCGCTCCGCGAATAGTTCGTGTCGAGGTTCGTGGTAGTGACCAGGACTCCCGGTACGGGCGCGGCGCTCTTGTCGCGTATCGTTCCCACGAGGGCTGTAGTGGTTGCCTGCGCAAACAGCGGCGAGGCCGTGAAGGCCGTCAAAAGAAGCAGCGCGAGAAATCGGCTGCGGCGCACGAATCGAGTTTGGCGTCTCCGGGGGTCTCTTCCCACTCTCATCTGCCAACCCATCGTCCCGCGTCCTGGCGGGATGCGTTCTCGATTCGAGCCGAATGGAAGAGCTACGGCACCAAGCGACCCCTCGCCTTTCGGGGTCAATACGATACCAGAAGCCGCGGAAAGAGGGGGCAACGGCCGATAGGAGGGATCGCAAACGGGCGGGCAGCCGCGTGGCGGCTATGCGCCGGTGGCTACGGCAACTCAAGTTCGGCGCGCGACTACGGCTCAGGCGGGTGTACTGACGGCGGAATCACGATTTCGCGGCGACCGAAGAGATAGGCATCGAGGGAAAACGCGCCCGGCCCGATCAAAACAATCGAAATAGCCGCCACCATGCCCCCGAACGCGAGCACACTCGCGTCATGCGCGCCGGTGGCGAATCCGGGCACCCATTTCAGGTAGATTGCAAGAAAGCAAAGCGCTGCGAGGAATCCTGCGATCGGCGTGAGACACCCGAGCACCAGAGCCGCGCCGCTGACGATCAGCGCGACACCGAAGGTCCACTCCGCAGCGGAATGACCTGACGAGCTCGAGATTTCTCCGAGACAGAAAAGCCCCTCGGAAGCGGCAGTGATGCCGACCGCCGCGCGCAGAAGCAACAACCCTGCGCCCGGCCTGCCGCGAGGAAACGTCGAAAATAGAGTATGCAGCGAGGCTCTCCCTGTCGCGCCGTCCAGGCCGACACTTCCGAGACTACGCAAGCGCGAGCCTCGAATGGAACCCCCGATGGCGGCATTTTTTCTTAACACCTTCGGGGTAGCCGTTTTGGGCCAGGAAAGAGCTACAGTTGAATGATTCCGCGCCGGAGGGCGATCGCAACGGCCTGCGTGCGGTCGCTCGCCCCGAGCTTGTCCATGATGTGCCGGATGTGGACTTTTACCGTCTCTTCCGCGATGAAGAGGCGCTCGGCGATGTCTCGATTTCTATTTCCTCCGGCGATTTGGCCCAGGACTTCCGTTTCGCGTTCGGTGAGGTCCTCGTCGGCAACATGCTCGGCGAGGTTCGCGGCGACTTGCGGGGGAATGTGTTTCGTTCCGGCGTGAACCTGGCGTATCACTTTGGCGAGTTCCCTCGGAGGAGTGGTCTTCAGTAGGTAGCCTCGTGCACCAGCTTCGAGCGCGCGCTGGATTTCGACGTCGCCTTCGAAAGTCGTCAGCATGATGACGCGCGCATCGGGAAATTCATTTCGGATCGCGATCAACGCGTCGATGCCGCTTTTGTCGGGAAGCCTGAGATCCATCAGAGTGACGTCGGGCAGCAGCGTGCGGAATTGCTGGATGGCATCGCGGGCGTTGGAAGCCTGCGCGATCACGCCCATATCCGGCTGGCTGTCTATGATCGCGGCGATGCCCTCGCGCAGTAGAGGATGGTCGTCCACGCTGAAAACACGTATGCGCTTCTCTTCGCTCATGTGGGCCTCGCATTCGTCGCCGCGCGCCCGGAAATGAAACTGGAGCAGCGGCGTGGGCGGTGGGAGCATACCGAGGGCCCGGAATATTCCGAAACCCCATGAAGAGGAGTCTTTCCATACCACCTTCGAGGTATGCGTTTCCGGAGGCATCCCGTTAAGATTCGTACCTCGATTGGGGTTACGATAGGGCTCCTTGTCTTAGGGATGCGCGGCCCGGGGCATAGAAACGGCAGCCGTTGGCGCTCCCGCGAGACGCGTTGCAGCCGGACATCGCCAGCTCCCAAGGCCGGATTATGCGGAAGCGTCGCAACTTCGGATGGTTCGCATGTGCCGCGCTCCTCTGCGCCCTTTTCCCCAGGCCGACTCTCGCCGGCACAGCCCCCGCATTTCAGCCGGCAACCGCGTTTCACCACACTGGCTGGAACGGTCTCGGCGCGGTTTTCGATCTAAAGAAATCCCCCGAAGGATACCTCTGGCTGACCACATCGAAAGGCGTGCTCCGGTTCGATGGGGTCCGCTTTCAGTCGATTCAGGACGTGACGCGCGGCGCCGTCCGTGACGACGAAATCGACTCCGCGTTCGTCTCCTCGTCCGGGGGGCTCTGGCTGACGACCGAGGGCGCGGGCCTCCTATTCTGGAAGGACGGGCACCTAAACGTGTTCCCGGATCGAAGATGCACGCCCGTTCGAAAACAGGGAAGGCTCGTCGAGGACGGCGACGGTTCGCTGTGGGTGCAGGCGACCGCCGGTTTGTTTCATCTCGAAGGATCGATCTGCAAGCAAGTGGGAGCCGAGCAAGGATATCCGGGGGGCTTCCCGGCCGGCATCCTCCTCGATAGCGACGGTACCTTGTGGGTCAAGACGCGCACGGGGCCCTTGCTGTTCCTGCCGCATGGCCGGACCCGATTCCAGACCAGCAAGGCCGGCGCGGGATTGTCCAGCGGATTTGCATACCTGCACGAAGCGCCCGATGGCGGCATCTGGCTGTCCGACGATCAGGGGCTGCGCCAGGTGACGACCAGGCTGAGCGCTCGGCACGCGTTCACACCGGTGCGGCTAGCGGCGGGCACCAGTCGATTCGGCGATTTCGCGTTTGCGCCGGATGGCAGCCTCTGGGCGGTCACCGGCAGCGGCGTCGAACGCTTTGACCGCGTCGAGCGATGGCCCGCGCCCGTCGCGACGAAAGCCGCCGCCGGCGAAATCTGGACACCCGAACAAGGACTCACTTCCGACGCCGTCTGGAAAGTATTGATCGATCGCGACGGCATCTGGATCGGCACGAATTCCGGCCTCGATTGGCTGCGGCGTGCGGCTCTCACCCCGGTGACGCTTCCTGAGGCGCAGGAGCGCGAGTACGGCATCGCGTCCGGCGACAACGGGTCGGTATGGACGGGCAACAGCGGACTGCCGCTCACTCGCGTAGCGGCCGACGGCCGAGTCACGAGCTTCCCGGAAACGCGGCAGGCTCTGATGGTTCGCCGCGACCACACCGGGACGATCTGGTCGGCGGGAGAGCTGCATCTTTGGCGGTCCTCCGGCGCGGGATTCGTCCGCGTGCATTACCCCGGTGAGGATCTCGAGGCGGTCGTTTTCATCGCGGTCGATCGCAACGGCGACCTCTGGGTGACGACAAGCACCGGCGCCGCCTACCAACGCTCCGGCGGCAAATGGAGCAACGAAACGCAAATGCTCGGAAAAAAGCCGGGCGTGATGGGGACGATGATGGACGACGCGGCGGGTAACGTGTGGTTCGCGTTCTCGAACAAGGTCGTTCGCTGGGATGGATCGAGCTTCGATCGGTTCTCTTTTCCCGACGGCAAGCGCGGCGTCAACGAAAATACGATGTCGATCCGCGGCGATCACGTCTGGTTGGGCGGCGCCGGAGGCGTTCAGTTATTTACGCGCGGCCAATTTTATCTGATGCGCTGGAAGGACCAGGGCATGCCGGGCAGGGTGTCGGGCATCGTCGAGACGGAAAACGGCGACCTCTGGATCAACGGATTTTCGGGCATCACGCACGTGTCCAGGCGGGAGTTGAACGCGTGGCTCGAGGACCCGGCGTACGCGGTTTCCGGCGAGCGGCTGAACGAACTCGATGGCCTTCCGGGCCTCTCCGGCGAGACGCTGCCCGAGCCTTCCGCGATCGAAGCGCCCGACGGCCGATTGTGGTTCGCGACCACCAAGGGAATCGCGTGGCTCGATCCGGCGAGCTTCGAGCGAAACCGCAATCGGGTGCCCCCACCGGTGATCATCACGGCGGTCATCTCCAACGGAAAGACGTACGGGGAATCGGACGCGGTCGATCTTCCCGCGCGAAACGACAACCTCGAGATCGACTACACCGCGCTGAGCCTCGCGATTCCGGAGCGCGTGCTCTTCCGCTACAAGCTCGAGGGCGTGGATCGCGAATGGCAAAACGTCGGCACGCGCCGCGAGGCCTATTACACGAAACTGCGCCCGGGGCGATACACGTTCCGCGTGATCGCGTGCAACAACGACGGCGTGTGGAACGAAACGGGCGCGACGCTGGACCTCGACGTGGCGCCAGCGTGGTTTCAGACGGTCTGGTTCGTCGCGCTCTGCGTGCTCTGCGCGATCCTGCTGGGGGCGGGCCTTTACCGCTTGCGAATCCGACAAATGGCCGCAAGCATCAACGCGCGTTTCGACGAGCGGCTGGCCGAGCGCACGCGCATCGCCCAGGAATTGCACGACACGCTCCTGCAGGGTTTCCTGAGCGCGTCGATGCAAGTGGACGTCGCCGCGGACCAGTTGCCACCCGACTCTCACGTGAGAGCCCTCCTCAACCGCTCGCTCCAGGTGATGAGGCAGGTGATCGACGAGAGCCGGAATGCCGTGCGCGGATTACGCCTCTCAAAGAGCGCATCGCTCGAACTCGAACAGGCGTTCGCCACGATTCAGCAGGAATTCGACACCGGAAACGGCGACAGGCAGGTCGAACTGCGCATCATCTCCGAAGGGCAGCGCAGAGCCTTGCATCCGCTGCTTCGCGACGAAGTGTACCGGATCGGCCGCGAGGCGGTCACGAATGCATTTCGCCACGCGCATGCGAATCGCATCGACGTCGAGCTGAAGTACAGCCCGAACCAGTTTCAGCTTCGCGTATCCGACGACGGCTGCGGCATCGAGAACGACATCCTGCTCGAGGGCCGGACCGGCCACTGGGGCCTCCCCGGAATGCGCGAGCGCGCCGACCGCATCGGAGCCCGGCTCCACGTCTTCAGCAGGCCGGCCGCCGGCACCGAGGTCGAGCTCTCGATCCCCGGGCGCGTCGCGTTTCAGGACGGCTCACGCCATCGGTGAGTGCTACCGGAAGATACGAAGCCGTTGGGGATTAGCGTGAATTGCGCGGGCCGGCCGCTCCGACATCCGCGGCGCGTTTGGTAGCGATACCGGGATTCGAACCCGGATTTTGGCCTTGAGAGGGCCACGTCCTAACCCTTAGACGATATCGCCGTATCGAGCGCTTCTCCGGCATGGTGCCCTGAGCATCTCGGGAAATTGCGGAGGAGTGCTTGGCAATTTTCGCACGCCCAAATCTTCCGCGCAAGCGCGGCAGGCTTTGCGCGACCGCTCACATTTCCAATTGACAATCGGGCGATTAGAATCGCCGAGACTCACGGAAAAGACACGACGGCGACACGTTCTAATCGACAGGTCTGCGTCCCGCGGCCCATTTCCACACCCGCGCTGTGCTAGAATTCGTGGCTTCATGGAACGAGCGGGAGACTTTCTCGGCAAAGTTGTGCGGCAGTTCAAGCGTCCCGACGCGACTTTCGCGTGGCTCGCGAGCGCCTGGCCGGCGGTTGTCGGCAGCGCGCTTGCCGCGCACACGCGTCCCATTCGCTGCGACGGTGATTGCCTGGAGCTGGCCGCGGACGGCGAAGCCTGGCAGCGCCAGCTCGAAACCATGGAGCGCGAGCTCTGCCTGCGCATCAACCAGGCTTGGGGCAGCACGCTCGTCCGCGAAGTGAGATTCGTCGCGCAAAAGCCCAGCCCGCAGGCAGCGCGCCACGAAAGCGACAACGAATACCGTCCCTTTATTCGAACCCGCCGCGGCTAGTTCCCAAGCGGCCCTTCGGCCGCCCTCACCCGCCCAGCAGCAATCAGGGCCTTTCTCCCGATTCCGCGTTCGGATGCGGCGTTGGCGACGACATCAGCCGCACAAACATCTTCGCGAATTTCGGGAGATCGAGATCCATCTGCGCATGGACCAATTGAACGTCCGTCTGCGGGCGAAGATCCTGCGTCCACGTCAACGTGTCGCCGTAACTCGGCCCGTGGCTCAAGTCGACATCCATGTAGACCTCGCGCTCCTTGGTGATGATGCTCGGATCGAGCCAGGCGCAGGCGGCAAGTTCGTCCCAGAGGTAGTAGCGGTCCTGCGAGTATTTCGCGATGTACTGCGCGGCGGGATTCGGCGATTTCGAGATCTCGTCGAGCATCTCCTTGGTGAACATGGCCTTGATGGACACGTCCACGGTGGTCAGCTCGATCCGGGGCCAGCGGGCGCGCAAGGTGATGTGCGCCGCTTCGGGATCGAACCAGAAATTGAACTCGTGGCGCGGGCTCGTGGAGAATTCGGGATCGTCCGTCTGCGGGTTCATGCTGCCGCCCATAATCACGATGCCTTGCGTGAGCCCGGCGAAATGCGGATCGATCGAAAGGGCGAGCGCGATGTCGGTGAGCGGGCCGGCCGCGTAGATCGTCACTTCGTGAGGATGCGCGTGCACCTGCCGGATCAGAAAATGCGCGGCATCCTCATCGAGAGGCTTCGTGTGCGGAGCTCCCTCGGGAAGCGGCGGCACTTCCCAAGGCCCGTGAATCTGCGGGTTCGCGGGCGTCACGCCCAGCACGCCTTTCGGCGTCTGCACCAGCGTTGTGGGCCCCTGGCCCCAGGCGCCGAGCCACACGACCTTGCCGTCGAGCGGCACGGCCAGGCGCGTGTCCTGTTCCGTGCGCACCAGTGGAAAGACGGCTCCCGGCACCACGGGCACGTCGGAGCGGCCGATCAGTTCCAACATGCGCAGCGTGTGCTGCACCTCTTCATCGCGCCAGGCGTTGCCGGTAACGATGGTGATGCCGAGCACGTCCACTTGCGGCGATTGCAGCAGGGCCATCATCGCCATTTGATTGGAGCCGCCCGGCCCCGAGCCGTCCTGATCGATCAGCACCAGCCGCTTCTGGGCGGGTGCGGGCAGGGCCGCCGCGAGGCAAAGCACGACCAGCAGAAGAATTCGTCTCATGCGCTATTTTTCCCTGCCCTCTCGCGGATGTAAAGCCGCCTTTGCCTCGTGGCGCATTCCCGGCGCTCGCAGCCGCCAATGGCCGCCCAAGCCGCCTATGCATCGCCCATCATTTCTACTAAGATATTTCGCATGAAAATCAGCCGTGAAGACGTGATCCGCGTGGCCGAACTCGCCCACCTGGGACTCTCTCCCGAGGAAGTGGACAAATACCGCGAGCAGCTCGACGGGATCCTCACTTACGTGGACAAGCTCAACGAGCTCGACCTCGAGAAGGTCGAGCCGATGGCGCAGGTGCTGCACGGCAGCGGGGACGATCACCACGAGCTGCGGAAAGACGTCCTGCAGCCATGCGACGCCGCCGGCCCGATCCTGGCGCAGGCGCGCGACGCCGCGACACCCTTCTTTCGCGTCCCGAGGGTGATCGAAAAGTGAGCGCCGCCACTTCGTGGACGATCGCCGGCGTGCGCGCCGCGCTTGAAGCGAAGAAAATCTCCGCCCGTGAGCTCGCCGCGGAATTCTACGCGCGCATCGACAGCCGGAACGCCGAGTTGAACGCGTTTCTGACACTCTCGCCCGAGCGCGCCTACGCCCAAGCGGACCGCATCGATGCCGCAATCGCGCGAGGCGAAGCGCTGCCTTCGCTCGCCGGCGTGCCCATCGCCATCAAGGACGTGCTCAGCACCCGCAACATCCGCACCACGTGCGCGTCGAGGATCCTGGAAACGTATGTGCCGCCGTACGACGCCACGGCCGTCGAACGCCTGGATCGCGCCGGCGCCGTCTTTCTGGGCAAGACGAACTGCGACGAATTCGCGATGGGCGGCTCGAACGAGAACTCAGCCTACGGGCCCGTACGAAATCCGGTCGCTCTGGATCGCGTTCCAGGTGGCTCGAGCGGAGGCTCGGCGGCGGCCGTCGCTGCGGGCCTCGCCGTGGCCGCTCTCGGAACCGATACCGGCGGCTCGATTCGGCAGCCGGGCGCGTATTGCGGAATCCCCGCGCTGATGCCGACGTATGGCCGCGTCTCGCGCTACGGACTCGTCGCGTTCGCGTCGTCGCTCGACAAAATCGGACCGTTCGCGTCGAACGTCGCCGACGCCACCACCGTGATGCAGGCGATCGCCGGACACGACCCCAACGATTCCACATCGGCCAACGTGCCGGTGCCGGATTACTCCTCGGAGCTCGGCAAACCTCTCGACTGGCTGCGGATCGGCGTCCCCGAAGACTATTTCGGCGAGGGCATCGATCCGGAAGTCAAGGCGAAGATCGAAGCCGGAGTCGCGCTACTGCAGAAGCTGGGTTGCCGCCGCGTGCCGCTCAAGATGCCCCACACCGACTACGCGATCGCGGCGTATTACCTCATCGCGACCGCGGAGGCCAGCTCCAACCTCGCTCGCTACGACGGCGTCCGCTACGGCTTGCGCGTCCCAGGCGGCACGCTCACGGAGATGTACCGGAATACGCGAGAGCGAGGGTTCGGTCCCGAGGTGAAGCGGCGCATCATGCTCGGGACGTACGCGCTCTCAGCGGGCTACTACGACGCCTACTACCTGCGAGCCCAAAAAGTCCGGGCGCTGATCGCCCAGGATTTCTCCGACGCGTTTCAAAAGGTGGACGCGATCGTCACGCCCACTTCGCCCACGGCCGCCTTCCGGCTCGGCGAGAAAACGTCCGATCCGCTCCAGATGTACCTCGCGGACATCTACACCGTGACCGGCTCTCTCGCGGGAGTGCCGGGAATCTCGGTGCCCTGCGGGCGGACGAGGGAAGGCCTGCCGGTTGGGATGCAAATCTTCGGTCCGCATTTCAGCGAAGGCCGCGTGCTGCAGATCGCACACGCCTTCGAGCAGGCGGGCGGGGCGAGCGTCTGAACAGGACCGCCTCGGCTTCGTTTTTTGTTCGCGCGGCCGACCTTTGGGGCTTGCGGCGCGCCGGCCCACGATCTCGAGGCTTCTCGAAATCGTAGAGATATTCCACGAATGAACCAATTGTTCCTGCCCGACACACGATCCTTGCACAGTGCAGGCCCCGCGAACTCTTCGCTCATTTTCCCCTAACTCACGGTGGAGAAAAGACTTGGGGCCCGCCACCGACCCGAAGGTTTTCGAGGGATTGGTACGGAACGACTATTGCAAGGACCGCGAGCGACATTTAGTCTTGCCATCAAGCGTCGGACAGATCGAGAGGCCACCCATGGTCCGGATCAAGTCGAGCCAGAAGATCTTCACGGAAGAGGAAGTCGCCAAGCTCACGGGCATTTGCCTCGAACATCTCCGAGGAATCGCGCGCAACAAGCACCTGGGCAAGCTCGCCTCCGTCGCCGAGGCCGCTGGAGCCCGCGCCGAGCGGTGGCTCTTCACGAACTCCGACCTATCGATCATGGCCGTGCTGCACCCGCGCTGCGAACACTAACCTCGCGTCGCCCCGCTTTCCGCGCATCCAGAAGCAACCAGAAGTAAGTTGTAGCATTCCGCCCATCGGCATATGCTCGTGTTCAACCCGGTCGGCCCGCCCGGCATCGTAGAATTCGTCGCACGCCGCGGGAGGCCGGCGCAGCATCCATGTCGAGGCCCGCAAAAGCCGTCTCCGCCGCCGGTATCTGGTGGCTCGTCCTCCTGGCGATGGCAGCCCCGCCGTCCATGGGCGCACAAACTTCCTCGAACGCCTCCTCGGCGCCCACGCAAAACAGCCAGTCAGGTTCAGCCTCCTCGCCGGCATCGCCCCGCGGGATCAAGCTCATGCTCAAGGACGGGAGCTTCGAGCTCGTGCGCGAATATCACGTCGAGGGCGACCGGGTGCGCTATTACAACCTCGACAGTTCGCAGTGGGAGCAGATGCCCGCCGCGCTGGTCGATTGGGACGCGACGAAGAAAACGGAGGCGCAGGACGCGCAGCACGAGTCCGCAATCCTCGCGAAAGTCCACAAGCAGGAAGAGGAGAGGAGCGCCGGAGGGCTGGACATCGACGCCAGCCTGGAGGCCGCGCCCGGAGTGTTTCTGCCGCCGGGGGTGGGCCTCTGGTCGTTCGACGGACACGTGATGCAGCCGCTCTCTCAGGCCGAAATCGATTCACAGCTGAACAAGGGCCGATTCATCGAGAAGGTGATCGTTCCGGTGCCGATCGTGCCCCTGCGGCACAACATCTCGATCAAGGGCGAGCACGCTCCGATGCGCATTCGCACCTCGCAGCCGGAGTTCTACATGCGCACGGCCGACGGGCGCACGCCGGACTTGAGCCTGATCCGCGCCAAGATCCACGGCGGCAAGCGCTCTCTCGAACACGTCGACGAGCTGTTCGACGTGCAATGGCAGTCGGCGAACACCGTTCCGATGCAGCGCTGGGAAATCGCGAAAGGGGTTTTTCGGTTCACGCTTGGCGAGCCGCTGCAGCCGGGAGAATACGTGCTCGCAGAGGTGCTGCAGAACGAGGAGATGAGCTTTTGCGTTTGGGATTTCGGTCTCGATGGGGCCGCTGGAACAAAAGCGCGGTAACCGGCAAGAAGGGCGTCAGCGCGCCGGCGAAGCCTGAGCCAGCAAGAGTTCGGCGAGAAGGTCGGCGAGCGCGGAGAGATGAAACGGCTTTTGGAGCAGCCGCGTGCCGTCCTCGCGAAACCGGGCGAAAGCCTCCGTATCGAGCATCTCGCCGGTCATGAATATGAACGGAGGCGAGGAACTTCCCTTCTGCGAGCGGACTTTCTCCATAAACCGCACCCCGCTCATTCCCGGCAGATTGAAATCGCAGATGATCGCATCGTAGGTTTTCGAGTTGAGGCACGCCAGGGCCGCCTCGGAGCTTTCCACCGCGTCCGCTTTGACGCCGCGCGCGTTGAGTCCTTCCTGCACGATTTCGCGGATGCCTTCCTCGTCGTCGACGATCAGGACCGCGCGCCCCGACAGCGGGTCCGCGTCCGAACGCGGCCGCGCCTTCGAAGGGGCCTGCGCGGGCGGCTCCGCCGCCGGAGTGCCGGCCGCGACGGGCAATAGCACGTGAAACGTGGCGCCGCCACCGGGCGTCGACTCCACTTCGATTCTCCCGCCGTGTTCCTTGACCACCGCAAGGCAAATCGTGAGACCGAGGCCGCTGCCGCCGCCCGGCCGCTTGGTGGTGAAAAAAGGATCGAATATCTTGCCCATGATTTCGGGCGCGATGCCGCCGCCGTCGTCCGAGAGCGAGACGCACACGTGGTCCCCCTGCCGGGAGATCGAGATTTCGATGGTTCCGCTGTCGCGCACGGCCGCGATCGATTGCTCGGCGTTGGCGATGAGGTTCGTGAACACCTGCGTCAGGAGGCGGGGCTCGCCCTGCACCGGAGGGAGCCCGGGCGACGTTTCGCTTTTCACGCGGATGTTCCGTTCGTTGAGCGCCGCGCGGTGCGCCAAAAGCACTCGCTCCACGATCTCGGCAACGCCGACCCTGGCGCTGCCCGGAGCGGCCGGCCGCGAAAACGCGAGAAGATTCTGCACGATGCCCGCGGCACGGCGCGCCTGCTGGAGGATCAGGTCCGCGCGGCGGCGCGTCGCATCATCGGCGGCGTGCTCGCGCAGCAGATCGCTGACGCCCAGAATCGCCGTGAGGGGGTTATTGAGTTCGTGGGCGGCCCCCGTCATCATCTGCCCCATCGCGGCGAGCTTTTCCCTTTGCGCCAGGTGCTGCTCGACGAGGATCGATTCGGTGACATCGCGCGCCGAGGCCACAACGCCCGTGATTTTGCCGGCTTCGTCGAAGAGCGGACCGAAGCTGCCGCGGAGCGTCTTCCATGAGCCGTTCGCGTGGCTCACGCGATATTCCAGTTGGGCCGAGCGCTTGCGCCCGGAGACGATGTCCGCAAGCGTGGCGGAGAGGGCCTGCTGATCGTCGGGATGGGTTCGGCCTCCCATGCGGCGGCCCACGTGATCCCCGGCGGGGATGCCCAGCACCTCCTTGGCGCTTTCGCTGGCGAAAGTGAATCGCCCTTCCGTATCGACCACGGCGATGAGGTCCGGAAAGCATTCGATCAGCCGCCGCGAGAATTCCTGTTCGCGATGAAGCTGCTTTTCGATGGCGACCTGTTCCGTGACGTCCACGATGGTGCCCTGGAAGCGCACCACTTTGCCGGTGTGGTCCCGGATGGCGAGCGCGGACGCGCGGCCAAGCATCAGGCTTCCGTCCTTGCGCCGGTAGGTGACCTGCCGGTCCTGCACGGAACCTTGGGCATCCGTATCGCGAACCATCTGCTGCCGCTGCAAAGGATCGGCGTAGCGCTCGCGAATGTTCTGCGCCTGGAGGTCTTCCATGCTGTCGAATCCCCACATGCGGATGAGAGCGGGGTTCGCGTCGAGCATTTGCCCGTCCGCAGTCGAAAAGAAAACGCCCGCGCTGAGCGACTCGACGAACTGCGTGAAGCGCATCTCCGATTCGTGCTGCTCGGTAACGTCGCGCGCCCAGCCGATCACATCCGACACGCGCCCGTTTTCCGCGACGGCCTGAAGCCAACAATGGAAATACCGGATTGCGGGATCTTTTCTGAGTTTTACGGGGATGATTCCGGACCACGCGCCCTTGGTTGCGAGCGTCGCAAGCGACTGGCGCGCTTCCGCCTGCGTGGGTGATTCGACGAACTCGGCGAGGCTGTGCCCGACGAGGTCCTGGAAGGGGACGCCGATGATCTCGGCCAGCCGGCGGTTCGCAACGCGCACTTCGCCCTCGAGCGACAGCGTGAAGACCGCCTGGTCGAGATTGTCGATCAGTTCCCGGTAGTTCTGCTGCGACCGGGAAATGACTTCGACCAGCTTATCGATTGGCGTTTCGGGGCTAGAGCCCGGGCTGGTGAGCCCGTCGCGCTTGCCCGGTGAGTCCGTGGACATCGATGCGCCCCGGCCCGAGAATCAGCTATTGGGGAAGATACATCCGGCCCCGCGGCTAAATTCCTTCCCTGTTTGAATTCTACGATGGCGGGCGGAGGGAGCAGTGAAATAACTGCCAGCTGATACCGATTTGAGTAATAGCCTGGGGCAAAAAGGGGAGCTGCGAGAAGCGCGACGCGCAGCGGGCCCGCTCGAGTGAGCGGACCCGCCCGCATTGCGATGTTGAGAGACTAGCCTTCGGCGACCGCGTCGCTTTCCTTGCGCAGGAAATCGAGCGCGGCGGCTTCCTCGGGCGTGAGTTCGGGCTCCGCCATCTGCGGCTCCTCCTTGGGCAATTCGGTGAGGAGCTGGATGTTGCGGTAACGCTCGAGGCCGGTGCCGGCCGGAATCAAGCGGCCCATAATCACGTTTTCCTTCAAGCCGCGCAGGTAGTCCACCTTCCCGGAAATCGCCGCTTCGGTGAGGACGCGGGTCGTCTCCTGGAAGCTCGCGGCCGAGATGAACGAATCGGTCGAGAGCGACGCCTTGGTGATGCCGAGCAGGAGCGGACGTCCGGTGGCCGGGCGCCCGCCATCGTGGATCACCCGGTCGTTTTCCTCGCGGAAGCGGAACTTGTCGATCTGCTCCTCGAGGAGGAACGTGGTGTCTCCAACGTCTTCGACCTTCACCCAGCGCATCATCTGGCGGACGATGGTCTCGATGTGCTTGTCGTTGATGTTGACGCCCTGCAGGCGGTAGACCTCCTGGATGGAGTTCACCAGGTAAGCCTGCGTGTACTTTTCGCCGAGGACGGCGAGGATGTCGTGCGGGTTGAGCGGCCCATCGATCAAGGGCTCGCCCGCCCGGACGTGTTCGCCTTCCTGAACGTTGATGTGAACGCCGCGCGGGATGGAGTATTCCTTGATGGTCCTCCCGTCCTCGCTCTCGACGTAAATCTTGCGCTGGCCCTTGGCGATTTCGCCGTACTTCACGATACCGTCGATCTCGCTGATGACCGCGGGATCGCGCGGCTTCCGCGTTTCGAAGAGTTCCACGACGCGCGGGAGACCTCCGGTGATGTCCTTCGTCTTCGTGGTCTCGCGAGGAATCTTCGCGAGCACGTCGCCGGGTTGGACGTCGTCGCCATCGGCGACCATCAAGTGAGCGCGCGACGGCATGAGGTACTTTTTGCGGACGCGGCCCTGCGAGTCGCGGACCTGGATCGTCGGCTGGTGTTTTTCGTCGCCGGGCGGCAGCGTGACGACAAGCTGCGAAAGGCCGGTGACTTCGTCCACCTGCTCTTCGATCGTGATGCCGGGCTGCAGATCCTTGAATTCGATGGTGCCGGCGGATTCCGTGAGGATCGAGAACGTATACGGATCCCATTCGACCATGGTCTGGCCGAGGGTGACGGGCTGCCCGTCTTCCACGCGAAGGCGCGCACCGTACACGACGTGGTGGCGCTCCTTCTCGCGGCCCTTCTCGTCGACCACGGCGATCAGGCCCGAACGGTTCATCGAAATCAGGATCTTGCCGCGGCCCTCGACCACCTTCAAGTCGATGAACTTGACGAAGCCGTTGTTGCGGGCCTCGACCTTCGACTGTTCGGTGACGCGAGTGGCCGTGCCGCCGATGTGGAACGTCCGCATCGTGAGCTGCGTGCCGGGCTCGCCGATGGACTGCGCCGCGATCACACCCACGGCCTCGCCCATCTCGACGAAGCGTCCGGTGGCCAGGTTGCGGCCGTAGCAACGGCCGCACACTCCGCGCCGGGATTCGCACGTCAGCACGGAGCGGATCTTCACCCGCTCGATGCCGGCGGCCTGAATCGCGTTGGCCAGCTCTTCGGTAATCTCCTGGTTGATCTCGACGATCACGTTGCCTTCGTAGTCCTTGATCTTCTCGAGCGAAACGCGGCCCACCACGCGGTCGCGCAACGGCTCGACTTCGACGCCGGCTTCGAGAATCGGTTCGACGAAAATTCCGTCGGCCGTGCCGCAGTCGAACTCGTTGATGATCACGTCCTGGGCCACGTCGACGAGACGCCGCGTCAGGTAGCCCGAGTCGGCGGTCTTAAGCGCCGTATCGGCCAGACCCTTGCGGGCGCCGTGCGTCGAGATGAAGTACTGCAACACGGTGAGGCCTTCGCGGAAGTTGGAGGTAATCGGCGTCTCGATGACCTCGCCCGAGGGCTTGGCCATCAATCCGCGCATTCCGGAAAGCTGCCGGATCTGCTGCTTCGAGCCTCGAGCGCCGGAGTCCGCCATGACGTAGATCGGGTTGATCACGCCCTGCTTGTCCTGCTCCTCGAGAGCCTTGAACATCTCGTCCGCAACCTTTTCGGTGACGTCCGACCAGATCGCGATGACCTTGTTGTAGCGTTCGCCGTTGGTGATGGCGCCGTCGAGGTACTGCTGCTGCACCTTGACGACCTCATGCTCGGCCGTGTCGACGAGCTTGAACTTCACGCTGGGGATGACCATGTCGCTGATGCCGATCGAAACGCCGGCCTTGGTCGCGTAGAGGAAGCCGAGTTCCTTGAGCTTGTCGAGCGCCACGACCGTCTTTTCGAGGCCGAAGCGCAGGTAGCAATACTGCACGAGCGCCTGCACGCCCTTCTTCTTCAGCAAGCCGTTGACGAAGGGCATGTCGCTCGGCAGGTGATCGTTGAAGATCACGCGGCCGACCGTGGTGTGCAGGAACTGCTTGTGAAGTTGAATCGGCTCGGTGTGGGACACGTCCTGATCGTCGTAGGCGTTCGTGAGGTCGATCACCTCGCCGGTGTAGCGCATGCGGATCGGCGTCAGCAGCTCGACCTCGCCGGCTTCGAGCGCCATGATCACTTCCTCGGTCGAACCGAAGGCGCGGCCCTCGCCCTTCGCCTGGGGCTTGGCCTTGGTCATGTAGTAGATGCCGAGCACCATGTCCTGCGACGGCACGGCGAGCGGATACCCGTTGGCCGGAGACAGGATGTTGTGCGAGCTGAGCATCAGGACCGAAGCCTCCACCTGCGCTTCGGGCGACAGCGGAATGTGCACGGCCATCTGGTCGCCGTCGAAGTCCGCGTTGAACGCGGTGCAGACGAGCGGATGGATGCGGATCGCCTTGCCTTCCACGAGCGTCGGCTCGAATGCCTGAATGCCGAGACGATGCAGCGTGGGAGCACGGTTGAGCAGGACCGGATGCTCGCGGATCACGTCCTCGAGGATGTCCCACACGATCGATTCCTGCGCCTCGACCAGCTCCTTGGCCTGCTTGATCGTGGTGCAGTGTCCGGCGGCTTCGAGCTTGTGATAGATGAACGGCTTGAAGAGCTCGAGCGCCATCTTCTTGGGGAGGCCGCACTGGTGAAGCTTGAGTTCCGGCCCGACGACGATGACCGAACGCCCGGAGTAGTCCACGCGCTTGCCGAGCAGGTTCTGGCGGAAACGACCCTGCTTGCCCTTGAGCGTGTCCGAAAGCGACTTGAGCGGGCGGTTGTTGGTTCCGCGCAGCACGCGACCGCGGCGGCCGTTGTCGAATAGCGCGTCGACGGCTTCCTGCAGCATGCGCTTCTCGTTGCGCACGATCACGTCCGGCGCGTGGAGCTCCATCAGCTTCTTCAACCGGTTGTTGCGGTTGATCACGCGGCGGTAGAGATCGTTGAGGTCGGACGTGGCGAAGCGGCCGCCGTCGAGAGGCACGAGGGGGCGCAGCTCGGGCGGCAGGACCGGGATCACATCCAAAATCATCCACTCGGGCTTGTTGCCGCTCTTGCGGAACGCTTCGAGCACCTTCAGGCGCTTCGCGTACTTGATCCTCTTCTGCAGGCTCGGATCGACCTTCATCTTCTCGCGAAGTTCCTGCGACAGCTTTTCGACGTCGACGCGGCGCAGCAGCTCCTTGATGGCCTCAGCGCCCATTCCGGCGGTGAACTTGCCGGGGAAATCCCGCTGCATCTCGCGGAACTTTTCCTCGGGCAGGATGTCCTTCTCCTTGAGGCCCGGCGCTTCGCCCGGATCGACGCAGACGAACGTCTCGAAGTAGAGGATGTGCTCGAGGTCGCGCATCGTGATGTCTAGCAGGTAGCCGATGCGGCTCGGCAGCCCCTTGAAGAACCACACGTGCGAGCAGGGCGAGGCCAGCTCGATGTGTCCGAGGCGCTCGCGGCGGACTTTGCTGAGCGTGACTTCGACGCCGCACTTGTCGCAGATCACGCCGCGGTGCTTCATGCGCTTGTACTTGCCGCAGAGGCACTCCCAGTCCGTTACCGGGCCGAAAATCTTGGCGCAGAACAGGCCATCGCGCTCGGGCTTGAACGTTCGGTAGTTGATGGTTTCAGGTTTGGTGACTTCTCCGTGCGACCACGAGCGGATCTTCTCTGGACTCGCCAAACTGATGCGAATCGAATCGAAATCCGCGATCTGGCTGGCACGGTCATAAGGGCTTGATCGATACAAGGTATGATCCTCCCGTCCCGGCTTGGCCGGAACCGAAAAGCTACTCCCAAGAATATCGGTCGCGCCCGGAGTCGCCTCCGGGCGCGGGAATTAGTCGGCCGCTTCCGCTTTTTCGAGCTGCGGCTTCTGGCGCTTCATCAGCTCGACATCGAGGCACAGCGACTGCAACTCGCGCACGAGGACGTTGAACGATTCAGGCACTCCGGGCTCGATTCCCGGCTCGCCCTTCACGATCGCCTCGTAGATCTTCGCGCGGCCGTAGACGTCGTCCGACTTCGCCGTCAGCAGCTCCTGCAGGATGTGCGCCGCTCCGTATGCTTCGAGCGCCCACACTTCCATTTCGCCGAACCTCTGCCCGCCGAATTGCGCCTTGCCGCCGAGCGGCTGCTGCGTAATCAGCGAGTAGGGCCCGATCGAACGCGCGTGGATCTTGTCGTCCACCAAGTGCGAGAGTTTCAGCATGTAGATGTAGCCGACCGTCACGTTCTGCGCGAACTCGTCCCCGGTCATTCCGTCGTAGAGCGTGATCTTGCCGCTTTCCGGCAGCTCGGTGAACTGCAGCAAGTGCCGGATATCCGATTCGCGGGCGCCGTCGAAAACCGGCGTCGCAAACGGCACCCCGTCGCGGAAATTCTCCGCGACGTTGAGCAGCGCTTCGTCGTCGAGGTCGGCCAGCGTCTTCCAGACCGCCGTCGGCCCGAAGGCTTCCTTGAACCACTTTCGAACCGCCTCGGCCCGCGCCTCTTCGTCCAGCAGCTTCCCGATGCGCTCGCCCAGCTCTTTCGAAGCCCAGCCGAGATGCGTCTCGAGAATCTGTCCCACGTTCATACGCGAAGGAACGCCGAGCGGATTGAGCACGATCTCGACGGGCGTTCCGTCCGGCATGTAGGGCATGTCCTCCGCCGGAACGATCCGCGCGATCACGCCCTTGTTTCCGTGGCGGCCCGCCATCTTGTCGCCGACGGAAAGCTTGCGCTTCATCGCGATGTAGACTTTCACCAGCTTGATTACGCCGGGAGGCAATTCGTCGCCCTTCTTGAGCTTCGAAATGCGCTCGTCGGTGATCTTCCGCAGCACGTCGATCTGGCGCGAAGTCATTTCCTCGACTTCGTCGATCTTCTCGATGAGCAGGGGGTCCTTGTCGTTGAGGCGCAGCCGCTTCAGGTTGCGCGTGGAGATTTTCTCGAGGATGTCCCGAGTGAGCTCGGTGCCCTTGGTCAACAAGCGCTTGTTGGTGCGCTCGTCGTGAAGGTCGGCCACCAGCTTTTGTCCGCCAAGCAGGTCGTTCAGGCGCTTCAGCCGCTCGTCGGTCAAAATCCGGATTTCGTCGGCGAGGTTCTTTTCGAGCTTCGCGACGTGAGCCGCTTCGATCGCCTTGTGACGCTCGTCCTTCTCCGCACCCTTGCGGCAGAAGATCTTCACGTCGACGATCGTGCCCTCGATGCCCGGCGGGCAGTAGAGCGAAGCGTCGCGAACGTCTCCGGCCTTTTCGCCGAAGATCGCGCGCAGCAGCTTCTCTTCCGGAGTCAGCGTGGTTTCGCCTTTCGGCGTCACCTTGCCGACCAGGATGTCGCCCGGCCGCACGGTCGCGCCGATGCGGATCACGCCGCTCTCGTCGAGGTTTCGCAGGAAGCTCTCGTTGATATTGGGAATGTCGCGCGTGATTTCCTCGGGACCGAGCTTCGTGTCCCGCGCTTCGATTTCGTACTCCTCGATGTGAATCGAGGTGTAGTAGTCCTCCTGGACGAGCTTCTCGCTCACCAGGATGGCGTCCTCGAAGTTGTACCCGCGCCACGGCACGAAGGCTACGAGCACGTTGCGCCCGAGCGCCAACTCGCCGCGTTCGGTGCACGGCCCGTCCGCCAGCACCTGGCCCTGCTTCACGCGGTCACCCGCGCGAACCAGCGGCTTCTGGCTGATGCAGGTGTTCTGGTTCGACCGCTTGAACTTGGTGAGCAGGTAGATGTCGGAGCCCACTTCGCGGCTCAGCACGCCGGACTGGTCGGACTCGACGCGCACAATCACGCGTTCGGAATCGACCTGGTCGACGATGCCGTCGCGGCGGCACACGATCACCGCGCCCGAATCGCGCGCGGTCACCCGCTCCATGCCGGTTCCGACCAGCGGCGCCTCGCCCTTGATCAACGGCACGGCCTGGCGCTGCATGTTCGAGCCCATCAACGCGCGGTTCGCGTCGTCGTTCTCGAGGAACGGAATCAAGCTGGCGGCCACCGACACGAGCTGCTTCGGCGACACGTCGATGTAATCCACCTCGTCGCGGCTCTTCAGCACGAAGTTGCCCGCCTGCCGGCAGTTCACGAGTTCGGTCGTGATCCTGCCGCGCTCGTCGAGCGAAGCGTTCGCCTGCGCCACCACGTAGCGGTCCTCTTCCCACGCCGAGAGATAGAAGCAGTGCGGCTCGACCACGATTCGCCGCCGCTTCAGCTCTTCATTCGTGGTTTCGACCTTCTCGCGTTCGACGACCTCGCCCGCCTTGAATTCGCTGTCGCCGGAGTTCACGATCTGCACGAAATCGATCACGCGCCCGCCCTTCACCTTGCGGTAGGGCGACTCGATGAAGCCGAATTCGTTGATCCGCGCGTAGCTCGAAAGCGAGCTGATCAGGCCGATGTTCGGGCCTTCCGGCGTCTCGATCGGGCAGATGCGGCCGTAGTGCGTCGGATGGACGTCGCGCACCTCGAATCCCGCGCGCTCCCTCGAAAGGCCGCCGGGACCCAGCGCCGAAAGACGCCGCTTGTGCGTGATCTCGCTCAACGGGTTGGTCTGGTCCATGAACTGCGACAGCTGCGAGCTGCCGAAGAACTCGCGGATCGCGGCCATCACCGGCTTCGCGTTCACGAGGTCGTGCGGCATGGCCGTCGACATTTCCTGGTACACGGACATCTTTTCCTTGATCGCGCGCTCCATGCGGACCAAGCCGATGCGGAACTGGTTCTCGAGCAGCTCGCCCACCGCGCGGACGCGCCGATTGCCGAGGTGGTCGATGTCGTCGACCGTGCCGATGTTCTTGCGCAGCTTCAGCAGGTACTTGATCGCGCCCACGAAATCGCCCGGATCGAGCGTGCGCTTGTCGAGCGGCGTCTCGATGCCGAGCTTGATGTTGAACTTCAGCCGGCCCACCTTGCTGAAGTCGTATTTTCGCGGGTCGAAGAACATGCCGTTGAAGAGCGCGGTCGCCGTTTCGAGCGTCGGGGGATCGCCGGGACGCAGCTTGCGGTAGATTTCGATCAGCGCTTCTTTGGGCGTGTGGATCGTGTCCTTTTCGAGCGTGCGCGACACGATGATGCCGACGTCGTCGCGCTCCGGGAAGCAGACGTCCACTTCGTTGATGCCGGCTTCGGCGATCGTCGACCAGATTTCGGCAGTCAGCGGCTTGTTGGCTTCGAGGAGGACTTCGCCCGTCTGCCGATTCACCAGCTCGCCGACCGTGACTGCTCCTTCGAGATCCGCGCCGCCGGCTTCCACCTGCGTCACGCGCGCCTTCACCAGCTCTTTGTAGAGCGGATCGGTGATGCGCTTGTGGGCGCCGACGAGCACTTCGCCCGTCTTGGGGTGCTTGATCTCGCGCGTCAGCTTGCGGTCGATCAGGCCTTCGGAGACGTTCCAGAAAAGGTTGCCGTCGCGCAGCGAAATCCGCTCGACCTGGTAGAAGGTGCGGAGGATGTCCTCATTCGACTTCATCCCGAGCGCGCGGAGGAAGATCGAGCCGAGGAACTTGCGCTTGCGGTCGATGCGGACGTACAGGATGTTCTTCGTGTCGTACTCGAATTCGACCCACGACCCGCGGTACGGAATGATCTTGCCGAGGAAGTAGCTGCGGTTGTTGGCCGTCTCGTAAAAGACGCCCGGCGAGCGGTGCAACTGGCTGACGATCACGCGCTCGGTTCCGTTGATGATGAACGTGCCGTTCTCGGTCATCAGCGGAATGTCGCCGAAGAAAACTTCCTGTTCCTTGATGTCGCGGATCGACTTCGCGCCGGTGTCGGGATCCTTGTCGTAGATCGTGAGGCGGATGGTGACCTTGAGCGGCGCGGAGTACGTCATGCCGCGCTCCTGGCACTCGTTCACGTCGTACTTCAGCTGCAGCGTGACGGGGTCGCCGCACTTGTTGCAGAAAGTGGGCGTGTTCTTGTTGAACGTGCCGCACTTCGTGCACAGCACGTCGCCCGTCTTGTAGGGGTTGGTGACCACCGAGGCGCCGCAATTGCGGCACGTGGCGCGCAAGTGGTGCAGGCCGCGCAGATGGCCGCACTTGCACTCCCAGTTTCCGATTGCGTAGTCGACAAAATCGAGCTGCGACAATCCGCGGAAATCCTGGATCGGAAACACCGACGTGAAGACGGACTGCAGCCCTGCATCCTCGCGCTCGCTCGGCAGCAAATCCATCTGCAGGAAGCGCTGGTAGGACTTCTTCTGCACGTCGATCAGGTTCGGAATCTGGACCGTCGTCTTGATCTTGGCGAATTCCAGACGTTCTCGCTCGCGCACGACGCGATTACCGTTTCGATTACTCATGGACAATTCCCTTCAGGGTGACGCCGATAGCGGCAGCGCAGGCGTAGGCCTGCCCTACCGGTCCGGGAAGGACGTGTTTTGATGTTCTGTATTCCAAGGAGCGCGCCCGCTCGTGCGGGCTAATTCCTTTGCAGCCCGGCGCTAGGCCGTTCAGGGCTGCCACTATTTAATCTCGACCTTGGCTCCGGCCTCTTCGAATTTCTTCTTGATCGTGGCGGCTTCGTCCTTGTTGACGCCCTCTTTCACCGTTTTCGGGGCGCCGTCGACCAGGTCCTTGGCTTCCTTCAAGCCGAGGCTGGTGACTTCGCGGACCGCTTTGATCACGTTGATTTTGTTGGCGCCCACTTCGGTCAGGACCACGGCGAACTCGGTCTTCTCTTCCGCCGCAGCCGCAGCGCCGCCCGCCGCCGCGCCGCCCGCGACCATCACGGGAGCCGCCGCAGCCGCCGACACGCCGAAGGCCTCTTCCATCTTCTTCACGAGATCGGAAGCCTCGAGCAGCGTCAGACCCTTGATCTCTTCCAGTATCGTCTCCACTTTGCTAGCCATTGCCGTTTCCTCTCCTCCTCACGAAATGAAAGTCCATCGAACGAAATTCTTGCAGCCGATCTCTTACGACTGAACCGGTTCGGGCGCCGGGGCGCTTTCCGTGGTTGCCGCCGCGCCTCCGCCCCCAAACTTGTTGACCTTGACCGCCTCGCTGGTCACCACCGCGAGATTCCGCGGCAGCGCCGCCATTGCCGTCGCGATCCTCTGGGCGGGCGCATTCAGCAGGAACATGATCTTGCTGATCAGTTCGTCCTTGCTGGGCAGCGTGGCGAGCTGGCCGATTTCCTGGATCGAAATGACGCGTCCCTCGACCCATCCGGCGCGGAACTGGAATGCCGGAACGTCCTTGGCCACCTTCGTCAGGATCTTCGCGAGCGACACAGGGTCGGTCGCCGTGTACGCGATCGAATTCGTTCCCTTCAAATCCTTGAGCAAGCCTTCGGTCGGCGTGCCTTCGGCGGCGCGCTCCGCTACGGTGTTCTTCACGACCTCGTAGTGCCCGCCCGCCGCTTCAACCGCGCGGCGCAGCTGCGTATCCTGCTCGACCGTGATTCCCTGGAAGGTCGAGAGGATCACTGTCGAAACATTCGCGAGCTGGCTGCGAAGCTGCTCGGCCTTTTCTTTCTTCTCGCCTTTCTTCTTCATGGTGCCGAACTCCTCCGGTTGCGATTCCAGTTAGGCCGCGACCGCCGTGGCCGTTTCCGCTTCCGCGTGGTCGATCATGATTCCCGGACCCATCGTCGACGTCAGCGTGATCTTCTTGATGTATTTGCCCTTGGCCGCGGACGGCTTCGCTTTCACCACCGCGCCGAGCAGCGCCTGCGCGTTCTCCGCGAGGTTCTTCGCCGGGAAGCTGATCTTCCCGATGGGTGAGTGGATCAGGCCCGTCTTGTCGAGGCGAAACTCGACTTTACCGGCCTTGATCTCCTTCACCGCGCGCGCCACTTCGAAGGTTACCGTGCCCGTCTTCGGATTCGGCATCAGCCCGCGCGGACCGAGCACCTTGCCGAGACGCCCGGCGGACTTCATCATGTCCGGCGTCGCGATCACCGCTTCGTAGTCCGTCCAGCCCTCGGTGATCTTCTGGACCATGTCCTCGCCGCCCACGAAATCGGCGCCCGCTTCCTGCGCCTCGCGGACTTTCTCGCCGCTGGCGATCACCAGCACGCGCTTCGACTTGCCGAGGCCGTGCGGCAGCACCACCGTGCCGCGGACCATCTGGTCCGACTGCTTCGGATCGACGCCGAGGTTCAGCACCAGCTCGACCGTCTCGTCGAACTTCACGAAGTGCGCCTTGCGAAGCACCTCGGCCGCCTCTTCCAGGCGGTACGGACGCGCCTCGACCAGCTTCCGGGCGCGATCGATATTCTTTCCACCCACTTTTGCGCTGCGGCCCATCGATTCCTCTCCCTACGCCGTCTGCTACTCGGTCACTTCGATGCCCATGTTGCGGGCCGTTCCCATCACCGACCGCACCGCCGACTCGAGCTTCAGCGTGTTGAGGTCGGGCAATTTCATCTTGGCGATCTCTTCCACCTGCTTGCGCGTCACCTTGGCGACTTTGTTGCGGTTCGGCTCGGGCGAACCCTTTACGATCCCTGCCGCGCGCTTCAGGAGCTCCGAGGCCGGCGGAGTCTTCAGAATGAAGGTGAACGTCCGGTCGCTGTAGATCGTCACCAGCACCGGAAAGATCATCCCGTCCGGCTCCTTGGAAGTCTTCGCGTTGAACTGCTTGCAGAAATCCATGATGTTCACGCCGTGCGGGCCGAGAGCCGTGCCCACGGGCGGCGCCGGCGTGGCTTTAGCGGCCGGCAGCTGCAGCTTTACCGTCGATTGAACTTTCTTTGCCATATCAGTGCTTTCCTCGCCCCCAGCCGCGCGCTATGCGCTACGCGACCTTTTCAACCTGCGCGAAATCCAGTTCCACCGGCGTCGAGCGCCCGAAAATCGTCACCGAAACCTTCAGCGTGCTGCGGTCCGAATTCACTTCCTCGACCACGCCGGTGAAGTTTGCGAACGGCCCTTCGCCGATCCGGACTTTCTCGCCGCGCTCGAACGACAGCTTCGGCTTGGGCTTTTCCGCCGTGGTCGTCGCCCGGTTCAGGATGTTCTGCACTTCCTCTTCGCTCAGCGGCGACGGCATCTGCCCCGATCCCACAAACCCGGTCACTTTCGGCGTCGACCGCACCACGTGCCACGTGTAGTCGTCCATGTCCATCTCGACCAGCACGTAGCCCGGATAACACATCCGCGGCGAGATGACCTTCTTGCCGCCGCGCACCTCGACCACCGATTCGGTCGGGATGATGATCTGGCCGATTTTGTCCGTGAGCCCGAACGCGGCTACGCGGCCCTCGAGGCTTTCCTTCACCTTCTTCTCAAACCCCGAGTATGTGTGGACGATGTACCACTGTTTCGACATCCCGCTTCCTTCTTCAGTGTGAGGCAAAGTGAAATAACCAGTTCGCTAGACGCGTGAGAATCGTATCCGTCAAGCCGAAAAATACCGCGAAAAACGCCACCGTCACCACGACCACGGCCGTCGTCGAAATCACGTCCGCGCGCGACGGCCAGTTGACCTGCTTCATTTCCACGCGCACGTCGTGCAAGAAGCTGCGCATGCGCTTCGGATACCCGCCCAGCTTCTGGGCCGGCTCCATCAGTGAAAATCCGCTTACGCGGTGGGACTCTTCTTCTCGATTCGTTCGTATCGCATCAGCCATTGCGCTGCCTTATCCTCGCCCTGCTCGCCCCAACCAGCGACCGCCGCTTGCCCTGCCTTCAAAGTCTGGCAGGGGAGGAGGGATTCGAACCCCCACTCTCGGTTTTGGAGACCGATGGTCTACCGTTGAACCTACTCCCCTACCGGTCTTACTTAACTTCCTTGTGTGCGGTGTGCTTCCGGCACGTGTTGCAAAATTTCTGCAGCTCCAGACGGTCCGGATGCTTCTTCCGGTTCTTCGTGGTTGTGTAGTTGCGGTTTTTGCAATCGTTGCACTGCAGTGTGATGATCTCTCGCATGGTCGTTTACCCGATCGCTCCATCGCGGCGCCGGTTATCCTGGATTCGCGCGAGCGAACCTCAGAGCGCCGCCCCAGTTATTCGATGATCTCCGTGACCGCGCCGGCGCCGACCGTGTGGCCGCCTTCGCGGATCGCAAACCGCAGCCCCTTCTCCAGGGCCACCGGCGTGATCAACGTGATTTCCGCGCTCACGTTGTCTCCCGGCA